>Ga0316208_1000039_pt1 | contig 210889 bp, 204 predicted proteins | sample 3monopyrite_MG_FD_204944 | JGI IMG/M metagenome (GOLD analysis project Ga0316208, IMG submission 204944) | Microbial mat bacterial communities from mineral coupon in-situ incubated in ocean water Damariscotta River, Maine, United States -... | ecosystem: Environmental > Aquatic > Marine >... | reverse complement strand
ATATCGTGAAAATCCAGATCGGTCGCCTCGCAAACATGCGACGCCCGAAAAAATAGTCAAAACCGTCTTCTCTGCACGTTTATAAAATCCCTACATCATCACCAGAGCGGGTTCACCGGACGGACACTTTTTTAACCAACTTCCTTGGCATTTTACCAAGGATACTGGTTACCGAGGATGCGGGGTATTCTCCACCCCCGAAAACGATCCGCCAGCCCCGGATGAGGAGCCGGGACTGGCTTTTGGCATCGTTTAATTAACGCTGGTTATCTTCCAGAGCGACCACGTTGGCGTAGGCATCACGAACCCGGTCTTTGCCGATACGTTCAACAATCCGGCGCCATTCCTCGGCAACGCCATCAAGTGCCTCTTGAGCGGTCTTCTGCCCCGCCAAGGCTTCGGAAACCCCAGCAGCCATGGAAGACATAAACTGACCGACGCCGGGAACTCGAAGGTCAAACACGCGGTTCTTGCTGTCATCCATGCTGGACAACGTATTCACATAGGTAGATGCCGTCTTGCTATTCCAGCCCATTTTATCGGTCCAGAAATTGGCCTTAAGGTGTGCCGTGCGGTATGGGTTGATACCAAAACGACCGATCTGAAGGTCACTCTGTGTGTTCGCCTCGTTGGAGAAGAAGCACAGATAGTCAAATGCCATGTCCTTGTTTTCGCTCATCTTCGACACAGCCGAAGTCCACCCCCAAGTGATATACGGGGCGCGGTTAGGTTCGGCGAATTTATCCCATTTGCCTGTCTTGCGGTTCCAAACTTCTTTCGAACCGGGCAGTGGCGCTGCGGCGACTTTGTTGCGGATGCGGCTGTCTTTCTGCATCGCCTGGATAAATGCATCATCCCAGGAATAACTGAGCAGGGCTTGGCCTCCGCCAAATGAGAAAATTTCATCGCCAAGACCAAAATTATTGCCGCCCGGCGGCATGAATTTCTGTGCTTTGACGAACATCTCAAGGCCGCGAACAAAGCCCGGAGTATTAATCAGCGGTTCCATGGTCTTGAGGTCAAAAAAGAAGCCCCCTTTCACATCGGGATGCTTGGCATAAGCGGAAACGCGACTGATAAAGGCCGAAAACATCAAATCATCTCTTTTGACCACCTCTGCCGAACCAAAGTTCTTCTCACCATCGCCGTCCCAATCCCAGCCGTTAAACACACTGGCAACCTCACCATATTCTTCCCAGGTCTGGGGAACGCTCAATGTGCGTCCGGTTTTTTCCTTAAATATCTTCTGCATTTCCGGATTATCGAAAACATCGGTACGATATTTTAGGTAGTGTCGATCCCCATCCACCGGGAACTGCACCATTTTATTGCCCCAAGTTGCCACATCCTTGTAATTGGCTGTGACATTTTTCATTGAAGCGGTGTTCTGGTATTTCGCCGGAACGGGTTCTAGATAGGGGCTGAAATCACCAACCCACAAGGAACCATAAAACAGAACGTCATAGGCGTTCTGTTTGGTCTGAAATGGAATCAAGATACGCTGGAACAGATCGCCAAAAGGAACGTGAACCACGTTTACCTTTGCGCCGGTCAATGCCTCAAACTGAGCCGCGTGCAGGGCAGTAGGCTCGCCCATGACGGGAACAGCGTGGGTGATGATATTTAGCGTACGCCCCGAATAGTTCTTTGCGTCGATTGACTTATAAGAACACAAGCCTGGAACGTCCTCATCGATTCCATATTTTTTACTGTAGTCCCCCGCCGCCGAGGCCGAACCAGCCAATGCAACGGTGGTAATTACGGTAATCGCACTACTTAACAAAACTTTCTTCATAAGGATTCTCCCAAAATCACTTCCTGTTTCTAGTCCGGTTTTTAGAGCTTACGGAATTAGAACTGCGCGCCCTGTGAACTTGCCATTGTTCAAGTCCCGCAACGCATCATTGGCATTGCTCAACCGATATTCGTGAGTGTCCAGTTTGACCAAGCCACGCTCGGCCAGGGACATGAGTTCCACCAGTTCCGGGTAAGTACCGACGAGATTACCAACGATCGTCTTTTCCGATACGATCATGTCAATGGCCGGTACTTCAATTTTTCCGCCGTAGCCGACGATGTAGTAGTAGCCATCACTGCGAGTGGCAGCGAGCCCCTTCTCAATGGCGTCACCTTCGCCGACAAAATCTATGACGGCTTCTGCGCCGTGCCCACCGGTCAAGGCCAAGACTTCATCAACCCAGCCAACATCAGCCTTTACCGTGTGATGCGCGCCGATTTTTTTGGACAGGGCCAAGGCCGCATCGGATAAATCAATCACAATGATCTCGGCTGCACACAGTGCGGCAAGAACCTGTATGCCAATGTGCCCCAAACCACCGGCACCGAGGATAACCGCAAACTGACCGGGAAGCAGATGATTGGCTGCCTTTTTTGCTGCCCGATATGCGGTAAGGCCGGCATCCGTATAAGGCGCCACCACCTTAGGCTCCAGACTCTGCGGCAACTTGATCAACGCCCGTTCGTTGGTTAGTAAATACTCAGCGTATCCACCATTAACGTTGATTCCGGGGAACAAGCTGTCTTGGGCGTGCATGTCGTTACCCCGCCTACAGGCAAGGCAATGCCCGCTGGTAACCAAAGGATGGACAATCACCGGGTCGCCAACTTTGACGCTCTCGACGCCATTGCCAATTTCTTCTACCCAACCGGCATTTTCATGACCCATGATATGGGGCAACTCGACATCAACCTTGTCGCGCCAAATACCCTCAATAATATGAAGGTCCGTCCGGCAAACCCCGGCCCCGCCAATGCGGACAATGACATCATTGGGCTTGGTGATCTTTGGGTCGGGGACGTCCTCATAAACAACCCAGTCGGGGCTGGTAAGCTGTTCGTCGTATTTATGTAGTACAGATGCTTTCATTGCCCTCGGCCTCCTGTTTGTGGAATTCTGCTGGCAACATCCACAGCAACATCTATGCCACTTGGGTCCGAGAACAAAAAAGTGCTGTTTTCATGGGAATGAAGAGTATTGCTCTTAGTCTTCACATCACAAATCATCAATTAATGAACGTATTGCAATGAACAGGTGTTCAATTTTTGAACATTATTCTAATAATAGAGCGGAAAAAACATTACAGATAAATAAAGAAGTGTCACAATAATTGTTCGGAAAAGCGGGAAACCAGAGAGGGACGAGTTACTCATGCTGACTTCCAACGACAGAATTAACCGGGCGCGCATCCTGCTTGAGCGAAACGGCGGAGATGCTGGTAAATTTCTGAATGCAGACATCCATGAATCATGGAGCCGCTGCATCGACATTGGCCTCGACCCCCTGAACGAACCCGACCACATCATGGTCAGCGAGGAAGCCCTAAAAGATCTGCGGGAAAAAAATGGGGCTCTATTGCATCTGGCACAGGCTGAAATTCAGAATCTTTATTCACAAATTGCAGGATCAAACTTTGCCATCGTTTTTGCCAGCCATGACGGAACCGTTCTCGAAAGCATTTTTGATGATTCTTTCCATAGCTTTGCCAATACAAGGCGCATTGCCCCTGGCAACGTATGGCAGGAAAACACGAAAGGTACTAACGCTCTGGGCAGTGTCATGCACACTGGCCGCCCCAGCACCGTTCACGCTGGCGAGCATTTTTTCAGGCACTATGAAAATCTGACATGCGTCGCTGCCCCGATCTTTGACCCTGCGGGCAAGATGTTGGGGGTGATTGATGCATCATCGGATTGTCGGTCCCGCCAACACCACACCCATGTCCTTGTCAAAATGTCTTGTATGACCATTGAAAATTGCCTTTTCCGAAAGACCTTTCGGGACAAACTGGTCATTGAATTACACAACCGGCATGAATTTCTCGGCACCCTGCAGGCTGGCCTTCTGGCATTTGACGAAGAAGGGACATTGATTGCTGCAAATCAGCAAGCCTGTAATATGTTGCAGGGCGTTTCGTTGCAAGGAGGCGTCCACTTTAACGAAGTTTTCCGCACGCCGTTCAGGGATACCCTTGATAACCGGAATGGCACCTTGGCTAGTGGGCTTGTTGATCTCCATGGCAGCACCTTCGCCTTCTCAACCTTCCGATCCACAGCGACTTCTACATTGTTTACACAATCGCTTGAAAAAGCGGCGCTGGCCCAAACGGGTTCAATTCACGTTAGCGATAGAATGCCCCGCATGGTGTGTCGCGATCCATCTGTCGGGAGAATTATTGTACAGGCAGAAAAGGCGGGGCAGATCAACGCGCCGCTCCACATTCGCGGAGAAACCGGAACCGGAAAAGAAATGCTTGCCCGTTTTGCCCACACCGCCAGCAAGCGAAATGGGAAATTCGTAGCCGTGAATTGTGCTGCCTTGCCGCAATCTCTGGCGGAGTCAGAGCTTTTCGGGTATCGCCGCGGTGCCTTCACAGGTGCCGATCGAAACGGTGCACCGGGGCTAGTCCTGCAAGCAGACGGGGGAACGCTGTTTCTCGACGAAATCGGCGATCTGCCGCTTCTTCTTCAGGCAACGCTTCTTCGTTTCCTCGACGACTGGCAAGTGCGTCAGGTTGGCGGAGCGACAGAACGGCGGGTTGATATTCAATTGGTTACTGCCACCAATCGTGATCTTGAGCAGGCCGTCCAGGAAAAAGCGTTTCGGGCCGATTTACTGTATCGCATTAATGCGGTTGATGTTCATCTCCCCCCCTTGAGAGAACGCTCTGATCTATCAGAAATCATACCCGCGTTACTCGAAACTTTTAAGCAACCACTTTACATGGAACCGGAATCCTATGAAGACCTGCAAGATTTCCCCTGGCCGGGAAACATACGGGAATTGAAAAATTTTCTCATCCGATTGGGGATGGGCGCAGATGAGGACGGGGTAATCTCCAGACAACAAGTGCGCCGCGCCTTGGGCAGCAAGAGAAAGAATAGCGACGTTCCCGATTACTCCGGCGAGAGCCTCCACAAACGAGAGCGCGAGATCATAATGGAGGCTTATAAACGGCATAAATGCAATGTCTCGGCGGTATCGCGCGAGCTCGGAATATCGCGAAACACAGTATACAAAAAAATCAAAGAAATCTCTCACCCGGCAAGTCATTAATAAAACTCAGATAGGCTCGTTTTTGATCGTAGCCCATTGACGTTTCAAGACGCGCCTGAAATGTAGTATCCGGCTAACACCCGTCAAGTCTTTTCCCCCACTAAGATGAACCAGATATCAAAAGGGAGGACAAGACGGCATGGGCAAGAAAATTCTGTTAATCACGGGTGACTTCACCGAAGACTATGAAACCATGGTTCCGTTCCAAACTTTGCAAGCCTGCGGTCACACCGTAGATGCGGTTTGCCCGGGAAAAAATTCCGGCGACACGGTGGCAACAGCTATCCATGATTTCGAAGGTGATCAGACCTACACTGAAAAGCGTGGACATAATTTTACGTTAAATGCGACTTTTGAAGATATTGATGCCAACGACTATGACGCCCTCGTCATTCCCGGCGGGCGGGCGCCGGAATATTTGCGCCTGGACCCTGCAGTAATCGAATTGGTTCAGCACTTCTTCGAAACCAATAAACCCGTTGCTGCCATCTGCCATGGCGCGCAATTGCTCGCGGCAGCAGGGGTTCTGAATGGGCGCAGCTGTTCGGCCTATCCAGCATGCGCGCCGGAGGTATCGCAAGCCGGGGGAAATTTTGCAGATATTGAGGTGACGGAGGCGACAACGGACGGTAATCTTGTCACTGCACCAGCTTGGCCTGCGCACCCGAGTTGGTTGGCGCAGTTCATGTTGCTATTACAGTAGGAGGCCTTGAAAGGAGTATTCCATGTGCCAACTTTTTATTGGTGGTGAAAGGGATTTGTGGGATAGCCGCTCAAAATCTTTGCGAATTGATGGTGTTGCCACAAGCATCCGTATGGAAAATTTCTTTTGGGCTACATTAGAGTCCGTCCGAAAAGTTTATGTGTTTAAACAAAGTTTTCTCGACATCAGGCGAATTGATGCCAGGAGGAGGAAAGCTCGGGCGGTCCTGGTGCGGTTCTCAAAGTCCCTGGCGAGACGGCGGCACCTGCCGAGCCATGCGAAAGTTCTTTCCACGACCCACCTTCTGGGGATGACTTCAAAGCCGACCGCCGGATCCGACCGTTTGACGATTTCAGTTTCCAGGCAGGGCAATATATTTTTCTGCGCCTGTTTGAAAATCGGCCCCCGGTATCCACCGTCGGCAAAGAGTTTGATCAGAAATGGAAAGCTGCCGAACAAGGTCCCAAGGACCAAAGCGCCGCCATCCCGATCCTGGATACTGGCCGGATGAACCACTGCGTGAAGCAGGAGCCCTACCGTATCGACAAGGATGTGGCGCTTCTTGCCCTTGATTTTCTTGCCCGCGTCGTAGCCCGACGGATCGATGCAGGCCCCCCTTTTTCCGCGCCTTTCACACTCTGGCTGTCAATCACGCATGCCGTCGGACTGGCCTCACGTCCCATCGCTTCGCGGCATTTGATGTAAAGCGTATGGTGTATTCGATCCAGCGTCCCATCATAATCCCAAAGGTCAAAATACTCAAACAGCGTGCTCCGTGGCGGCAGGTCCTTGGGCACCGCACGCCATTGGCAGCCGGTGCTCAGGATATACATCAGGCCGTTCACCACTTCGCGGACATCAACGCTCCGCCTACGGCCGCCACGCTTGGCTGGCGGGATCAATGGCGCAATGTACGCCCATTCCTCATCCGTCACGTCACTCGGGTAACGCAGTTTGCTGCGGTCATAGGAGCCACGGTTTTCTGAAGTCCACATCTGTCTTATCCTTCAATGAGAGATAAGACCCTTGAATCACAGAAACTTCTAATGATTCATTAACTTTTCGGACGGACACTTAGAGGAAATTTCCCATCGTGATCGAATGACGGTGAACCAATTAATTACAAAATTGCACCACGAGTCAATTGATGCGGAGCATAATTTGGGTAATTTTACTTCGTTCCTAAGGGTGTGCTGTGCACGCTATCTGGCCCTGATGGTGGCGGGTGATATATCACAGTCCCCGGACGAATCATTGGGGAACGTGGCGGCGGTCGATATTCTTGCTCGCGAAAAATCCCGCCGCCATTCAAATGGATTGCAAAATTTAGACGACCCTCCATATCTGGGGCTAAACTAAGCTCTGAAACCAATTTAACTTATTGAATAATTGAGATAAAGCAAGATTTAACCTTTGATCTGATCGGGCGGCGTGCCGGTCAATTTGTCATCAACTAAGCCGTCTGGGCCATCGGCGTTGAAACGCGGCACCCAGTCTCGAATAGTTTGAACGCTGACATCAGCGTGACGCGCCGCTTCAGAGCGCGGGCTCCCATCATAGATCAGGGAAAGCGCCAACAACCGCCGCGCCTGTTTCGCGACAGATGAAGATCGCGACAAAGAGCGAAGATCATCAGCTTGTAATCACTTCGTAGGGAAATACCTCGTGCCATGGAAAACTCCTCTGTTTTCCATGTTGAATCACGTCCAGCCTAACAGACCCTTAACGAGTCAAACTTTTTGCAAGATGGAATTAGGGCAGTTCGCGCAGCACGCGAAATCCGATGCCGTAGCTTTTCACCCGCGCGTCGTTCTTAAAGCGCCACGGGGCGCGGATGTTCTTGGAAAAATAATACCAGGACCCACTGCGCATGACCCGTTGCCGACAGTCCCCGTTCAAGCGCGGCTGGGCATTGTTCGGGGCACCGGCCTGGGTCGGGTTCCAGCAGTCTTCGACCCATTCCCAGACGTTGCCGTGGACATTGTACAGCCCCCAGGGATTGGGCTTGAAACTGTCGACGGGCAGGGACTGGTGGCTGATTTTAGGCCCGCAGTTTCGGCAATTGGCTTTTTCGCGTCCGACCTGATCACCCCACCAAAAATCCGTCTGGGTGCCGGCACGGGCGGCGTATTCCCATTCGCTTTCACTGGGCAGACGATAGGTTTTGGCGGTTTTTTCGCTCAACCATTTGAGATAACCTTGCGCATCGAACCAGGTGATGTTGATGATCGGGCGGGTGCCCTGACCCCAGCCGTGGTCGCTGGGCATTTGAGTGCCGCAGCCGCCTTCGTCAAAGCACGCCTGCCATTCGTCAAAGGTCACCTCGAACCGGCCCATGGCAAAAGCCCTGGCGATGGTCACGGTGCGGGCCGGGCCCTCGTTTTTGAACCGGCCGTCCTTGCCCATAACGAACTGACCGGGGGGAATGATCGCCAGAACCGGGCAGACCGCGCAGTCCTTGAGTTCGGCGAAACGGCGCGGCGGATCGCTTTCGGCGCGGACCCCGCTGGCCGCTGGCCACAAGATAATCAGGAGAATCAAGACGCGGATAAAGGGGGGGTGGTTTTTGAGTTTCATGGCTTGAGTGTATTCAACTGGCAGCTATCTGTCATGGTTTTTTGAACTGCTGTAAAGCCCACCTGGCGGTGGTGCGGACGGCGGCGTTGTCATCGTTGAGGAGGCTTTCGGCGCTGTCTTGCAGTGGGACTTGTTTGGCGTTGCCCACCGCGATCAGGGCGTTGCGCACCATCCGGTCGCGCCCGGTGCGTTTCACCGGGCTGGTGGAAAACACCTCGCGAAAGTCCGGGTCGTTCAGTTCGGCCACGGCGCTTAATCTGGGCGCGGTGGTTTCGATGCGCGGCAAAAAATGGGGTTCCAGGTGGGGTTGGGTGAACTTGGTCCACGGGCACGCCGCCAGACAATCGTCACAGCCGTACACGTGGTTGCCCATTTGCGCCATTAAGGCCGGGGCAATGGGACCGTTGTGTTCGATGGTCAAATACGAAATGCATTTGCGGGCATCCATTTGATAAGGCGTGATGGCCCCCGTTGGGCACGCGTCCAGACACGCCGTGCAGGTGCCGCATTGATCGGTGTGGGGGGCGTCGGGGGGGATTTCCAGGGTGGTGAACACTTCGCCTAAAAACAGCCACGATCCAAACCTGCGGCTGACCACATTGGTGTGTTTGCCCTGCCAGCCCAACCCGGCCAATTGGGCTAAGGGTTTTTCCATCACCGGGGCGGTGTCGACGAACACCTTGATTTCGCAATCCAGGGTTTCGACCATCCACCGGCCCAGCGTTTTGAGGCGCTTTTTCACCACGTCGTGATAATCCTTGCCCTGGGCATAGACGCTGATGGCGGCGCGGTCCTGGCGCCGGTGGATGGCGGTGGGGTCGCTGTGGGGACCGTAATTGGTGCCCAGCACGATCACGCTGCGGGCCTCGGGCCACAGGCCATCGGGGCTGGCGCGGTGGTTCTGTCGTCCTTCCATCCATGCCATGGTGGCGTGGCGGCCTTGATCGACATAGGTTTTGAGGTTTTCGCCGTGTCGGGCGGGAAGTTGCGCGGGGGCAAAGCCCACGGCATCGAAACCAACCGCATAAGCGTGGTCGCGGATCAGCTCTTTCAGGGGCGGCGGCAGGGGTGCCGGGTCGCTGTCGGTGGAGGGTGTCCTGGACATTGGGCGCGGGTCTTGCCTTGGCGGTTAAACAAGGCTAAATCCTGATCCATTGAGGCCCTTAGAGCAAGCGGAGAGACGGGTGGCAAAAACAGACGCAAAAAAAGCCGTGGTGTTGTTGAGCGGCGGGCTGGATTCCGCCACCGTCCTGGCAATGGTCCAGGATGCGGGCTACCGGGCATTTGCATTGAGCTTTCGCTACGGCCAGCGTCACGGTTTTGAAATCCAGCGCGCCACCTGGATCGCGTCCCAAGCCCGGGCGGTGCGCCATGTGGTGCTGGATTTGGACCTGGCGCAGTTTGGCGGGTCGGCGTTGACCGCGGATATTGAGGTGCCCAAGGACCGCAAGGAAAGCGAGATGCAAGCGGAAATTCCGCTCACCTACGTGCCCGCGCGCAACACCATATTTTTATCGTGCGCCCTGGGTTGGGCGGAAAGTTTGGGCACCGGGGATATTTTTATCGGTGTGAATGCGCTGGATTATTCCGGTTATCCCGATTGTCGACCCGAATACGTCACGGCGTTCGAAACGATGGCCAATTTGGCGACCCGGGGCGGGGTCGAAGAAACCTTGCCGGTGCGCATTCACACCCCCCTGATTGATTTGACCAAGGCTGAGATTATTCAGCGCGGGCTGGAACTTGGGGTGGAGTATGCCGACACCATCAGTTGCTACGATCCCGACCGTCAAGGGCGGTCGTGCGGGCGTTGCGACGCCTGTCAGTTGCGCTTGAAAGGTTTTCGCGAAGCGGGGCTGGTTGACCCGCTGGCGTACCAGGAAAGCTGATTTGTGCTTGAATTTGGCGCGAATTGGGACTAAATCGTGGCTCAACGCAAAAGGTCAAGTTTGATAAGGTCCCGTTCATGAACATGTTTCCCAAGTGGCGCGCCACCGCGCTGTACATCACACTCATCGTCGCGGTGAATTACGGCTTTAGCGTGGTTGCGCTGGTGGAATTGCCCGGCGGCGTGATGTGGCCGCCGATGTCCCTGGTGGTCGGCTTTGTGTTCGTGGTGCGCGATTTTGCCCAGCGCGAAATCGGCCACAAGGTGTTGGGTGCGATGGCGGTCGGGGTGGCACTGTCCTACGTGTTGGCCGACCCTTACGTGGCGATGTGGTCGGCGATCGCGTTTTTGGTCAGCGAATTGGCCGATTGGGCGGTCTATAGCTACACCAAACGGCCCATGTCCGAACGGGTGATTTTCTCGTCCATCCTCAGCGCGCCGTTGGACAGCGCGGTGTTTTTGATCGGCCTGGGCATCGCCGGTCCGGTGGGCATCGCGGCCATGTCGGCGTCCAAGTTGCTGGGTGCGATTGGCGTGTGGTGGCTGATGAAGCGCCGCGAACAGCGCTCAGGTGTGACGGTTTAGTCCGACCAAACGTCTTTAACGAAGTCAATTTCGTCTTCTTTGATGAGCCACGGTTCTGCGCGCCCGGCGTCTGACCATGCGATCATTTCCGGCAGGCTTTGCACCGCGTTCATGTACGCTTGGCAGGTCGAATTGAGCGTCACCGCGTAGGTGGTGAAGCGGCTGACGATCGGGGCAAACATGGCGTCGGCGGCGGAAAATGTGCCGAATAAAAAGGCCCCGTCCCGTCCGTGGCTTTCTCGACATGTGGTCCAGATCTGTTCAATGCGGCGGATCTCGTGGTCAACCGATGCCCGCGCGTCGCCTTGACCGCGTCCGCGGTTGGGATGAGAACCGCGGATGTCCATCGGCATATTGTTGCGGATGGCGTGAAAGCCCGCGTGCATTTCGCTGCTCACCGCGCGGGCCTGGGCGCGGGCCCTGGTGGCGGCGGGCCACAGCCCCGCATCGGGCCAGGTTTCCGCCGCGTATTCCAAAATGGCCAGGGTTTCTGGAATTTCCAATCCATCGTGGCAGAGAACCGGCACGGTGCCGCTGGGCAATTTGGCTTTTTGCCCGGGCCAATCGTCGTCAAATAACACCACCAGGTGTTCGTCAAATTCGATCCCTGCGACTTTCAACGCCAACCACGGGCGCAGCGACCAGCTTGAATAATTTTTGTTGCCAATGATCAGGAGTGGCTTGGACATGGGGGTTCCTTGTTGGGTTTGTTTTATCCGCGCCCCCGGTACGGGGCGACTCCCTGGTCGGGGATCCAGACGTTTTCAGGCACCGCGCCGCTCTGCCAGAAGACGTCGATGGGGATGCCGCCGCGGGGATACCAATACCCGCCGATGCGCAGCCACTTGGGACGTGCGGCGGCGATGAATTTTTTGGCGATGGCGATGGTGCAGTCTTCGTGGAACGCGCCGTGATTGCGAAAACTGCTCAAATACAATTTGAACGACTTGCTTTCCACCAACAAGGCATCGGGGATGTAATCAATGACGATGTGGGCAAAATCCGGCTGACCGGTGACCGGACAGACGGATGTGAATTCCGGCGCCGCGAAACGGGTCACATAATCTGTCCCCGCTTGTGGATTGGGAACCGTTTCCAGCACCGCGTCTTCGGGCGTGGCGGGGGTGGCGACGGGATGGCCCAGTTGATTGAGGTCTTGGGATTTTGGCTCGGTCATGGTTCAGGCTCTTAAGATCGGTTCGATGTCACCGCGCGCCCGGTTGGCGGCGAAGTCACGTTGAAACACACTCAATCGCTGTTCGGCGATGGCGCTGCGGATGTCCTGCATCAATTTCTGATAGTAATGCAAATTGTGTCCCGTCAACAGCATCGCGCCTAAAATTTCACCGGCCTTGTTCAAATGGTGCAAATAGGCGCGCGAATGCCTGGTGCAGGTCGGGCAGGTGCAATTTTCGTCCAGCGGTCGCGGGTCTTCGTTGTGGCGGGCGTTGCGGATGTTGACCGGGCCGCCGGGCGTCCACGCCTGACCGGTGCGCCCCGACCGGGTCGGCAGCACGCAATCGAACATGTCGATGCCGCGCGCCACCGCGCCGACGATGTCTTCGGGTTTGCCCACGCCCATCAAATAGCGCGGTTTTTCGCTGGGCAAATGCGGTGTGGTGACGTCGAGGGCGGCGAACATTTTTTCCCGTCCCTCGCCCACCGCCAGGCCCCCCACCGCGTAGCCGTCAAAGCCGATGTCTGTGAGCGCTTGGGCCGATTGCTGGCGCAGGTCTTCGTGGATGCCACCCTGGCAAATCCCAAACAAACCGTATCCGGGCCGATCCTGGAAGGCATCGCGTGACCGCGCCGCCCAGCGCATCGACAGTTCGGTGGCCCGCGCAACGTCGTCCCTGGCACACGGAAACGGCGGGCATTCGTCAAAGCACATGGTGATGTCGGCGTCCAGAAGATGCTGGATTTCGATCGAGCGTTGCGGCGTCAAGGTGTGATACGAACCGTCGATATGGCTTCTGAATGTCACCCCGTTTTCATCCAGGGTGCGCAATTCGGACAGGCTCATCACCTGATAACCGCCGGAATCGGTTAAGATTGGCAAATCCCAATTCATGAATTCATGCAAACCGCCCAGCCGCGCGATCCGTTCCGCCCCCGGGCGCAACATCAAATGATAGGTGTTGCCCAAAATGATCTCGGCCCCGGTGGCTTTCACGCCCTCGCCGGTCATGGCCTTGACCGTGGCCTGGGTGCCGACCGGCATGAACGCCGGGGTGTGGACGGGACCGTGGGCGGTGGTGATGCGCCCGGTCCGCGCCGCGCCGTCGCGGGCGAACAATTCAAAGCCAAAGCTGGTCATGTGCCGGGTTCCCCTGTTGCGGGTGTTGCGGGGGCCTGGGTGCGGGTCAACAAACACGCGTCGCCATAGGAATAAAAACGATAACCGGTTTCAATGGCGTGGGCATAGGCGGCGCGGAGACGTTCCAAACCGCCAAACGCCGACACCAGCATGAACAGGGTCGATTTGGGCAAATGAAAATTGGTCATTAAAGCATCGACGACCTTAAAACGGTATCCCGGGGTGATGAAAATATCCGTTTCGGCGCGGAACGGATGGACAAAACCGGCACCATCGGCGGCACTTTCCAAAACCCGCAGCGAAGTGGTGCCAATGGCCACCACCCGACCGCCGTTGGCGCGGGCGTGGTTGATGGCGGCGGCGGCGGCGGGGCTGATTTCACCCCACTCGGAATGCATTTTATGATCCCGCGTGTCGGCAACCTTGACCGGCAAAAAAGTGCCCGCGCCGACGTGTAAGGTCACGCGCACGGCGTGAACACCCCGGGCGGTCAGGGCTTCGATCATGCGCGGGGTAAAATGCAGTCCGGCGGTGGGGGCGGCGACCGCCCCCGGATGGGCGGCAAACAGGGTTTGGTAATCATCCAAATCATGGGCGTCGCCACCCTTGGCGCGCTTGATGTAGGGGGGCAGGGGCATCCAGCCGATTTTCTCCAAGGTCGCCATCAAGGCGTCTGCGGAACGGTTGAAGCGCAACACCACTTCGCCGCCGTCGCGTTTGTCGAGAACTTCGGCCTTAAGGCCGTGATCAAAATCGATCCGTTGGCTCATTTTAAGTTTTTTCGCCGGGCGGGCAAAGGCGCACCACGTATCGGGTGCGTCGCGTTTGTGCAAGGTCAGTTCGACCGTGGCCGTGACGCCATCTTGAATGCGCCGTCCCGACAGGCGGGCGGGGATCACTTTGGTGTCGTTGAACACCACCAGATCGCCGGGTTTTAAAAAGGCTGCCAAATCCGTCACGCCATGGTCTTCAAGGGGCTCATTTTGGCCGCCAATGACGAGCATCCGCGCACTGTCGCGGGGCTGGGCCGGATGTTGGGCGATACACGTTTGGGGCAGATCAAAATCGAACAGGTCGACGTGCACGGGGCGGGTCCTTGACTGGAAGTGAGGGTGCTGCGGTCGGTTTGAAACCGGGCTGGGCGCGAAATCGGGCGCAGGGTAGGCAATCGCGGCCCCTTTGGCAAACGGCGAAAATCAACGGATTTGCGGGCAAACACATGCACGGAGACAATTTACATATGTAACATCTTGGGATTTAGGCGGTTTCAGCGTAAATTGCATCCCCTAACACAAGACACGCAGGAATAATCCGTGCGGCTGTTTGGCGTGTTTTTAGATGGTGGATTGTCTGCATGACGCAGAACAACAAAGTTACATTTGAGCTGTTGGTCTTCTCCGGGTCCCGGTGGGAGACCCAAGGTGTTTATGATGCGGGCGGCCAGCACACCGCGTTGGCCGACGCCAAAGCGTTGGCCCGCGTGTCCACGGTCAAGGGCGTTAAGGTGGTCAAGGAAACGCATGATGCTCAATCGGGGGTCACGCGGACGCAAAATATCTATGAACACAGTCCTAAACAACCCAGCCCAAAACAAACCAAAAAGCCCCCGGGTAAGGCGCGCGCCAAGGTTGGCAAAACGTCGGTCAGTTCAGGGCGGGGCAATGCACGGGGGACAAAACCGGCCGAGAAGCAAAAAAGAGATTCCCTGTTAACCGTGTTCGTTAAGATCTTGTTGGCGGGGTTGTTTTCCCTGGCGGCGGCGATGGCGGTCACCCAGTTGGCATCGATGATGTTGCGTGAGATGAACGTGGTTGGCTTGTTGAGCCGCGGAGATTTTCTCAATCTGGTGTTTATTTTCGTCTTTGTGGTCACCGCCCTGGCCTTGGTCACACGGATTTTGTCGGGCCTGAAAAAAATCCCCGGCAGTTTGATCGGTGGTTTGAAACCCCGCGTTGAGCCCACCCCCCCCCGGCGGGTGCGCAACCAGAGTTTGACACCGTCCGCCGAGCCGCTCGGGAACGCCTTGCCCGGACAAAAACAAGAAAGCCTAAAAACAAACGAAGCGATCCCCCAAGTGCCCGTTAAGGCCGACCGGGAAGACCAGGCCGAGCTTGCACGCCAAGCCGAACTTCAACAACGCTTGCCAGAAGACGCCAAAGCCGCCCGGGAGGCGCAGCAGCAAGCCGATGCCGTCACCGCAAAGAACCGGGCCCTGGACGCGGCCGCGGAAACGGCGTTGATGGGCGCGTTCGCCGAAGATGCCTTTGATGTGTTGCAAGGCGATAAATCCAAGCAAGACGCGCACACGGTGTTTGGCCTGGTGCTGTTTTTGGTCGGCGCGGTGCAGGCGCTGCGGTTTAGCCATCAATTGAGCGAGACGGTCGCCAATACGGTGATGGCATCAACCCTGAACACCCTCGGCGTGAGCCCGGAACGGGCTCAGCATTTTTCCGAAAATATCGACGAATACCTGATTTCAAATCCGCGTTATTCCGAGATGTTTCAAAATGGACGGACCGCCATGGGCGGTTATTTAGAGAGCCAAACCGGACCGCGGGGGGCGATGTCGGATGCTCTCGCGGGCTGGGATAAGCCCAAATCCAAAAACGATGCGGCCCCTCAACCGGTGACGGTTTTGTTCACCGACATCGCCGGATCGACGGCGATGACCCAGGAGTTGGGCGATGCGGGCGCGCAAGAGGTGGTGCGCTGCCACAACCGTATCGTTCGCGAAGCCATTTCGGGATTTTCGGGAAAAGAAATCAAACACACTGGCGATGGTATCATGGCCTCGTTTCCCTCCGCATCGGCGGGGGTGGAAGCGGCGATGGAAATGCAAACCCGGACCAAGGCCCACAACGCTCAGGAAGATGGACATCCGTTGGGTCTGAAAATCGGCCTGAACATTGGCGAGCCAATTTCGGAAGACGACGATTTGTTTGGCACCACCGTGCAATTGGCGGCGCGTATCGTCGACAAGGCCCAGGCTGGGCAAGTTCTGGTGTCCAGTTCCGTGCATGGTTTGAGCCAGGGAAAAACCTTGAAATTCGCGCGCTTTGCCGATTTGGATATGAAGGGCTTTGATGACCCGGTCACGGTCTATGAAGTGGTGTGGGACGAAGATAAGCCCGCCGCAGAAACGCCACAGACGCCCCCGCAAAAGATCTCCTCACCCCCCCCAACAACGCAAACGTAACCCATACGAGCCAAAACACTCATGTCCATATGATAGTGCATCCCTACGTTCAAGGAGCCCACCCCCCTACGCTCAAGGAGCCCATCCCATGTCCCCAAAACGCATGATCGCGGTTGATGGTAACGAGGCCGTTGCTTCGGTCGCCCACCGCATGAACGAAGTTATCGCCATTTATCCCATCACCCCGTCCTCGACCATGGGTGAATTGGCCGATGCATGGTCGGCCAGGGGGCGCAAAAACATCTGGGGAAACGTGCCCCGTGTGGTGGAAATGCAATCGGAAGCGGGGGCCGCGGGCGCGGTCCACGGGGGGCTGCAATCGGGGGCGTTGACGACCACCTTTACGTCGTCCCAGGGTTTGTTGCTGATGATCCCCAATCTGTACAAAATTGCCGGGGAACTTCTACCGTTTTGTATGCACGTGGCGGCGCGGACCATTGCCACCCATGCCTTGTCAATTTTTAGCGATCATTCCGACGTGATGGCGTGCCGTCAGACCGGCATTGCGATGCTGTCCAGCGCGACCGTACAGGAGGCCCAGGATTTTGCCTGTATTGCCCAGGCGGTGACGTTTGCGTCCCGGGTGCCGTTTATGCACTTTTTCGACGGCTTTCGGACCTCGCACGAGGTTGCCAAAATTGAATTTTTACCCGATGAGGTGCTGGCCCAAATGCTGCCCGATGACCTTGTTCGGGCGCACCGCGAACGTGGAATGAGCCCCGATAGTCCGGTCGTGCGCGGCACCAGTCAAAACCCCGATACGTTTTTTCAGATGCAAGAAGCGCGCAATATTTACCATGACGCGGTCGCGGATTTTTTAGAACAGGCATTCGAAAAATTTGCCGACCTGACCGGACGTCAATATGGTTTGTACGAATATCACGGTGCCAGGGATGCCGACCGGGTGGTGATTGTCATGGGGTCGGCTGGCGATACCGTGCGCGAAACCGCCGATGTCTTGAACCGGGGTGGGGAAAAAGTCGGTGTTTTGCAGATGCGGCTGTATCGCCCCTTTGATCTGCAACGGTTTGTGGACGCGTTGCCCGTAACGGTCAAATCGGTGGCGGTTCTGGACCGCACCAAGGAAAGCGGCGCGCTGGGGGAGCCGTTGTATCTGGACGTGGTTGCGGCGTTCAACCGGGCCGGACGCGCCATTAAGGTGATTGGGGGACGTTACGGCTTGTCCAGCAAGGATTTCACCGCGTCCATGGCCCAGGCGGTTTTTGACGAATTGGCCAAAGGTGCGCCCAAGCCGACGTTCACCATCGGGATTTATGATGACGTGTCGGGGCTGTCGCTGGATTGGGACGACCGGGGGACGTTTTATGAACCCGAAACCATGCGCCGGGCGATGTTTTTTGGTTTGGGGTCCGACGGCACCGTGGGGGCGAATAAAAACGCCATCAAGATCATTGCCGACAACACCGACAATTATGTTCAGGGTTATTTCGTCTACGATTCCAAGAAATCCGGGGCGGTGACCATTTCGCATTTGCGGTTCGCACCCGATCCGATCCGGTCCAGCTATCTGATCCACGAAGCGGAATTTTTGGCCTGTCACCAGTTTCATTTTCTCGACAGTCTGGACGTTTTGTCCCACGCCAGACACGGCGGCACGTTTTTGCTCAACGCGCCTTACGGCAAGGATGACATATGGGCCAAATTGCCGCGTTCCGTACAGCGTTTGATTGTCGACAAAGAGCTGCAATTTTACGTCATCGACGCGCGCCAAATCGCCCAGGACGCGGGCATGGGAAAACGCATCAACACCGTGATGATGGTGTGTTTTTTCGCCCTGTCGGATGTGATCGATCACGATCAATCCATCCATCACATCAAGGCCGCCATCGAAAAAAGCTATGGTTCCAAGGGCCGCAAGGTGGTGGAAATGAACTTTGCGGTGGTCGACAAAACGCTTGAACACCTGCAACGGGTCGAGGTGCTGGCGGAGGTCAATTCCGCTTTCGACGTGCCGCCGATCGTATCGCCTGCGGCCCCCGATTTTGTGCAAAACGTCACCGCGAAAATGCTCGCGGGCAAGGGTGATTTGTTGCCGGTCAGCGCGTTCCCGGTGGATGGCACCTGGCCGGTGGACACCGCGCAATGGGAAAAGCGCAATCTGGCGGCGGAAATTCCGGTGTGGACCGAAAAGCTGTGTATCCAGTGCAACAAGTGCGCCCTGGTCTGCCCGCACAGTGCGATCCGGGTGAAGGCTTATCCGGCGGGCAGCCTGGACGATGCCCCGGAGCACTTTAAGGCCATGACATACAAGGGCCGTGAATTTGGCGAACAAACCCAATACACCGTTCAAGTCGCGGCGGAAGACTGCACCGGATGCACCTTGTGCGTGAAGGTTTGTCCGGGCAAGGACAAGCAGAACCCGGACCGGTTGTCGCTGGAAATGGCCCCGCAGCCGCCGTTGCGCGACCGGGAACGGGTGAATTTTGAATTTTTTCTGGGTCTACCCGAGGCCGACCGCACGGCGCTGCGTCCCAACGTCAAAATGAGCCAATTCGCCGAACCTTTGTTTGAATTTTCAGGGGCCTGTTCGGGCTGTGGCGAAACACCTTACATCAAATTGCTGACCCAGCTGTATGGGGATCGCGCGGTGATCGCCAACGCCACCGGATGTTCGTCGATTTACGGCGGAAACCTGCCGACCACGCCGTATGCCTGTAACGCGCAGGGGCGCGGTCCGGCATGGGCCAATTCCCTGTTTGAAGACAATGCCGAATTTGGCCTCGGCATTCGTTTGGGGCTGGACAGGCATCATGCCAGCGCGGTGGCGCTGGTGGAACAATTGCGTGTTCGCTTACGTGATGATGAATGGGTTGATGCGGTGCTCAACGCCGATCAATCCGATGACGCCGGGGTGATCGCGCAGCGGGCGCGGGTGTCGACGTTGAAAACGAGGTTGGCGGGTCTGGATGGCGATTTAGCGCGGCGCCTGGACAGCGTCGCCGATCACCTGGTGAAAAAAACCGTGTGGATTTTGGGGGGTGACGGCTGGGCCTATGATATTGGTTTTGGCGGGGTCGACCATGTTCTGGCGACGGGTGAGAACGTCAATATTTTGGTGATGGACACCGAAGTTTATTCCAATACCGGTGGGCAACAGTCGAAAGCCACCCCGTTGGCGGCGGCGGCTAAATTTGCCAGTGCCGGCAAAGCGTTGCCGAAAAAAGACTTAGGCCTGATGGCGATGAGTTACGGCCATGCCTATGTGGCGTCCGTCGCACTGGGGGCCAAGGACGCGCAAACCGTTAGAGTCTTTCAGGAAGCCGAACGCTTTGACGGCCCGTCGTTGATCATCGCCAACTCGCCTTGCATCGAACATGGCTACGATTTGGCCGACAGTTTGGAACATCAGGCGTTGGCGGTGGAAACGGGGTATTGGCCGTTGTACCGGTTTGCTCCGCGTTTGGCGGAACAGGGAAAAGCGCCGCTTCAGTTGGACAGTAAAGCCGCAACCCGACCGGTTTCCGATTTGTTGGTCAGGGAAAACCGCTTTCGCCAGGTGCAGCGCAAGGACCCTGAGCGGTTCGCACGGCTGGTCGCCCAACTGGAACACGAACTGCATCAGCGCCGCCAGGTGTATGAGGCTTTGGCCAATGTTTCGCTTTCGGATGCCTCATTTTCGGACGGAGATGCCTAGCCGACCTTGGCGCGGTCAATCAGACTGTCGCACAGCATGCGAAAAAAGGGCTCTTGCAGGGCCAAATGAGTCTGGGTGTCGGGGGTTTCCATGAGGATTTCCAGGATGCGCTTGTTGCGCCGGGCTTCTTCATGGTCGACGGCTTCGCCACCGGCCAGATCGCGAATGTAATCGACCAGAAATTCAATGAGGGTGCGCATTTCCAGATCGACGCTGTCCATCATGCGCCGCATGGCGAGGCGCGACAGCGCCACACACACGGTTTCTTCGCTTGCGGTTGCGGTGGCGATGCGCGGCATATCGGAAATCACCGCCATTTCGCCAATGATTTGCCCCGGGCCGGTGGTGATTTGTTCGCTGGAGCTGGATTGGGCGATGGTCACGTGTCCCGATTTGATCACGTAGGCTTCCGCGCCGCGGTCGCCTTGGTAGAAAATCACCTCACCGGGCTCAAACAAACGAAATCGGGCCAAATGGTCGGACGGCGCGGTGTCTTCGTTCGTTGTGGAGGAGGGACTGGATTTGGACGGGTGGAGGGTGTTGTTGATGCCAACATCAAATTCATCACTTGCCATGAGGCACCCCTTTATCATCTCAGATCTTATATCCAACCACGCTGCATAAGAGATATGCAACGAGTGTCGCGATGTAAAGCGACAAAGTAAAGCGACAAATTCCGGGTCAAGGCTGGGGAACGCCCGGCTTGCTTTTGACGCCAAGGGGCTTGCTTTTGACATAAGTGCCGCCCCTGGACAATTTTAATTTAATCTTGGTGTTGATGTTGACGGTGCGGTTGTTGACATCGAGAAACCTGTCGTCGCCAACCGTTCGCGCAAACGCCGCCTGGATGGCGAAGGCGTGGGCTTCGTCGGTGGTGCCCCGGCGTTCATATTCCACCGCGTGGCCGTGGATTTCATGGACCAGCTGGGCGGCGATGTCGTAGTCGTTGAACAGCTCTGGCACCAGCAGCAGTGTCGATGAGACGATGACCACATACCCTTTGGGGTTGGTGCGGGGAACAAAGGCGGCAAATGCCAAACCGCCGTCGGTGGGGCAGATGTTGTCGATGATGATATAGCCACGATTGCGCTGCATCACCGCCGCGATGGTCGATAGGGTTTGCGGGGCGGTGTCTTGAAGAATGTTCAGCGCAGCGGTGATGCGCTTGAAATATGTAGGGTTGTTGTTTGTCCCGGTTTTTACCGGAACCGATTGGTATGGGCTGCCAACGATGGTGAGGCCCAAATATTGGATCACGGGGAATTTGGAACCGGTCAAGAGGGCGTGTTTGTTCATTTGCAATTCCTTGCAGCCGTTGAGGAAATCAATTCCCCGGGTTTTAACGGTAACGTCTTCCAGGTACAGCTTGCGGGCCAGGGATTTGCGGATATAGACCGGTTGTTGGGTTTGGGTTTGGGTCAGTTCGGTGATTTGGTGAGAAAGGTCATCGCCGGCCAAGCTGCGGGCTGGCATCATGGTGGCGCTTGTGATCGCAAGCGCCAAAGCCAGGTCATGGAATTTGAGGTGGCGAGGCGGGTTTGGGGTCTTTGGCCCAGGGCCGCTCTGTTTGCGGTGAGGCATATGTTGATCCACGTCTCTTTGCGGCGTTGGCCGAATTGGCTATGGCGTTTCACATTTGCGATCACGTAAAGTCTGCTAATGTACGAAGGATGGGTACCTTTGGACAAACAAAATAGTTATTGAACAAAACAGCTGGCGAAATGAGGGTCATATCCGTGCGACATACGCAAACCGACGCCGATGATTTCGAACGGCACACAGGGATTACGCCGGAGGACATGCGGCGTTTGGGACAGGTGCATTTGTTGTCGGGTTTGGCCCACGGTGATCTTTGCAATTTGCTGGGGACCAGCACCGTGCGGCGCTATCCCGATCACACCACGCTGTTCATGCAGGGCGATCTGGCGGATCGTTTCTTTGTCGTCATGGAAGGCTGGATCAAGTTGTTTCGGTTGAGCGAAAACGGCCAAGAAGTGGTCATTTCGGTGGTCTCCCCCGGGGAGAGTTTCGCCGAGGCGGCAATTTTCGACAGCGAAACCTTTCCCGTTGACGCGGTGGCGATCACCGATGTGCGCATTTTGGTGATCAGCGCGGAAAGCCTCAAACAGCAATTGAGCGAAAACATGGACCTGACCTTCAACATTTTGGCCTCCATGTCGCGGAACATGCGGCGCAACGTCAACAAATTGCATCAAATGTGTTCGATGTCGTCCACCGAACGGCTGGCGGATTTTTTGTTGGAACTGTCGCGCGCCCAAAACGGCTCGCCACGAATCACTCTGCCGTTGGACAAATCGCTGATTGCGGCCCGTTTGGGCATGCAGCCGGAAACATTTTCCCGGGCGTTGGCCAAACTCAAAACCGTTGGCGTGCACAGCATCGGCCATGATGTGGAAATCAAGGACCTGGATGCCCTCAACGCGATGGTCCGCACCGGTCCGTTGAGCTGTTAGAACCCCTTATTTAATGGGGCCAACTGATCCCGCGCCGCGCCGCCATGTTTTTGGCCATGGTGCACTGGTCGGCGTGGCTTAGGCGCAGCCGCGCCAGTTTTAAAATGACGGCGTTTTCCCAGTTGAGATGAGACAGGTGAATTTCAGACAACAGCTCCGCCGTGGTGCGGAATCGATGGGGGTCGGGCAGGGGCTTGCCTTGAACCAGGTACTTAAGGCCTTCGACCACTTCACCCGCCAAAACACAATCGCGGCGGTGTTCAGCCTGTAGCAGTCGCAAGGTATCGTCGAACTTGTCTTTGGCTTTGGCGCGGCGGTGCAAAAGAGGGAACAGGTCGCGTTCTTCGTCCTCGATGTGCAGGGCCAAATCATTTTGCAGGCAACCGAGGATTGCCGTGGCGGCGATGGTGGTGGCGTCGGATGGTTTGTCGTTCTGGATCAAGGTCTTAAGAGCCCGGCACATATCGCGTTGGCGGCAATGGTCGGCAAAAATGTATTCAATCGGCTCCAACAACAAATTGTCGGGCAGCCGTTCCAATTGGACCCCGAACAGCGCGCTGGCGGGTTGGTCGGGATCGGTCGGGATGTGGGGTGCCTTTTCCATGAATGCCTTAAAGATCGTGGGTGAACCGGTCTGGTTATAAAAAATCAGTTTCAGTATTTCCCATTTGAGGGACCGTGGCATTGACGCCCGTCAAATTATCCGTGGCATTGACGCCCGTCAAATTATTTTGCATTTGAAAGCGTTAGCCCCTTTGGCCTATGTTGAGGCCGACGTTCACCGGGGTATTTTGCGTATGACTTCTATCGTTCCTGTCATTTTATCGGGCGGATCGGGCACGCGGCTGTGGCCGATGTCGCGAACTTTGTACCCCAAGCAGCTGCAAGCGCTGTATGGGGACCGTTCGATGTTGGTGGAAACCGCCGCCCGGGTCGGGGGCGAGGGGTTTTCGGACCCGATCGTGATCTGCAACAGCGAACACCGCTTTATCATTGCCGAACAGCTTTTGGCGGCGGATTTGCCGGTGCGGTCCATCGTTTTGGAACCGGTCGGGCGCAACACCGCGCCGGCAGCAGCGGTGGCCGCGCAAATTTTGCGGGCGGATGGTCCCGATGCACTGATGTTGCTGATGCCTTCAGATCATTTGATCGCCGACCCAAAAGCCTTCACGCAGGCCTGCAATCAAGCCCGGGTGGCGGCTGAGGCAGGGGCGCTGGTGACCTTCGGCATCGTTCCGGGGGCTGGGGAAACGGGCTTTGGCTATATTCAACAAGGCCAGCCCTTTGGCACCGGCAAGGGGTGCTTTCGGGTTGATCGGTTTGTCGAAAAACCGGACAAAAAAACCGCCGAAACTTACGTTGCGGACGGCGGATATTTTTGGAACAGCGGAATTTTTTTGTTCAAGGCGGCGGATTTTCTGGCGGAGTTGTCCCGCACTCATCCCGATATGGTCGACCTGTGTCGGCGGGCGGTCGAGGACGGTCGGCGCGACATGGATTTTTTCCGCCTCGACGCCGCTGCCTTTGGTGATATTCGCGGCCAATCCATCGACTATGCGGTGATGGAAACCACCGCCAACGCGGTGGTGGTCCCGGTCGATATGGGGTGGAACGACGTCGGGTCGTGGGCGGCGCTGTGGGCGGTCGGCGACAAGGATCAACGGGGGAACGTCGTGCAGGGCGACGTGATCACCGACGACGTGCAAAATTCATACGTGCGCAGTTCCGGCCCGCTGGTGGCGACCATTGGTTTGCGCGATACCATCGTTGTCGCCACCGGTGACGTGGTGTTGATTGCCGATAAAGGTCGTGCTCAGGATGTGAAAAACGTGGTGACGACGCTGGCGGCTGCGGGGCGCACGGAACATCAAACCCATGCCCGCGTTTACCGCCCGTGGGGTTGGTATGAGTGTCTGGAACGCGACAGTCATGTTCAGGTGAAACAATTGATGATCCAGCCCGGCGGGGTGTTAAGTTTGCAAAGTCACCGGCACCGTTCGGAACACTGGGTGGTGGTGTCGGGGTGTGCCAGCGTGATCCGTGGTGAGGACACCATCGAGTTGAAGGTTAACGAATCGACCTATATTCCGGCCGGAACCAGGCATCGCCTGGAAAACAGGCAAAGCGCCGCGTTGTACATCATCGAGGTGCAAACCGGAACGTATCTGGGCGAAGATGACATCGAACGCTTTGAAGACGTCTATGGCCGCAGTTGAGGGTCATTTTGCGGTTGGCGCCACGCGGCAATGATGGCGAACAGCACAAAATAGGTCAGTTGCCACCATGTTGACCAAATCGAAAAATTAAACAGGGCCGCGGTCCAAAACCCCGCCGTCAACGCCACCAGGGTGATGTTGGCATCCAGATTGCGGTTGGCCAAAACGGCACGCAGCAATTTGACCACCACGATCATCAAAGTGGTGAATGCGGCGGTGAGGCCGATCAGCCCGGTTTCGGCAAAAATTTCCAAGATCCAATTGTGCGGGTGAGATGGAATATACGACTGGGACATGCCGTCGATATTGGTTCTGGCCCCGGCGATCAGGTTGATGTTGTCGATGCCCAGTCCGACCCAAGGCGAGTTCAGGGCATGTTCAAAGGTAAATTTCCAAATCAGTTGGCGGTGCGGGTCCACCAGCCAAATGGGCAAATAGGTGTCCGGGGTGTTGAGAAACGTGGGGCCATAGAACTGCACCCATACAAACATCGCGGCGATGACAATCGGGGCGCTGACCAACAAGCCCAGCCGGGTGCGTTTGTCGCGCACGCCGAGCACCAGCGCGGTGAGTAAAACCATCGCCATCAACCCGGCGATGGATGCGCGGTTGCCGGTTTCAAAGACCACCACTATGGCCGCGAGGGCGGCGAACACGCCGAGCCACATCCAGCGTTTTCCATAATGTTTTGAGAGTTTCCACCCCCCCCACACCATCACCGGGACCAGGGTCATGGCGGTGGCACCAAATGATTTGAACACCAGGGCGACCCGTGGCACGACATCGCCGCGGGCGCGCAATATATTCACCAGTTCGGGCCACCACAACAAGCTCACGGTGGCTGCGCCCAGGGCTAAGGCACTGACCGTGACCAGGGTTTTCAGGCAGCGTTCGCGTTCCTCGGGGTGGGCGCTCAGATGTGCCCACATGACGGTGGCGCCAGCGATGAAGACGAAGGTCCTCGCCCACGCTTTGAGCGAACGATCCAGTTCAATGGAATTGATCATCCCCGGCAACCAGGCGATGGCGGTGATCAATAACGCCAGCCCCAATACCCCGCGCCCGGTGAGCGCGGCGCGCCGATAGGTGCCCGGGCGCAAAAACGCCAGCGCCAGCGCCGCGATCAGAGCCACCGCCAAATCGGCCTGCATGATGGCCCGGCCAAACATCATCAAGGGCACGCCGGCACCAATGGTAAAGGCGGTAAACAGACCCAAACGGGCCGTCGAAAAAGAGGAAACGGTGCGTGTCATGGGAAGATTGCGTTGTCCAAATACCGTCGCGCAAGTGCGGTCGCGTGCAGAGGTCCAGATTGCCCATCCGGGTATTGTTATCAATTTGTACGGGGTGTCGTCCGGGTGGTCGGCATTCTAACGGCGGTCCTTCACGTCGTCCACCATATTGGTGCGTGATATCAAGGATAAATAGATACGATTTGCATCTTTTGGGGTCAATCGTGTAGGGTATGTTCATTGCATGAACATGGTTTGGCGGACGTAAGAAAATGACTGATTCCAGAGACCATGGGACGTCTGTATCCATCATTCAGCCATCAAGGGCAGGTAAACTTCTTCATAGTGGCGCTTGCCGACCACCGACCAGTCGCACACCATCACCGCGTCGCGCGCGCGCTGGGTGAGGGCAGCGCGGTCAACGGATGGGGCGAGAGTTTCGCGCGCCTTAGTCGCCAAACCTTTAGGCGTGATGGTAAGGTCGAGCCCCCCGGTCACGCCGTCTTCAATCAAATCCGGGGCCATGCCGACGTTGGTCGAGACCACTGGAACGTGGGTCGACATGCTTTCCATCAAACCCATGGGGCCGCCTTCTTCACGCGAACTGACGGTGTACAGATCCAGCGCGTGATAACACTCAACCAATTCGGCATGTGGGCCGGGATACGCGTGGGCATAAGGGATGCCAGCTTCGTCCAGTCGCGATTTGACGTAGCCGCGCGCCGGGCCGGTCAACATGGCGAATACCGGAAGGTCTTTGGCGAGGTCTTTCAAGGTCTCGATATAAATGTCGGGTCCCTTGATCAGCTTGGGCTCCATACCGTCGCCCCAACCGACGCCGTCTTTTTGGAACGAGCCGACGACGATGGCGTCATCGGGAATATTGAACTTGGCGCGCGCCGCTTGACGTTGTTCGGCACCGGGCGGGATGAAAACGTTGGTGTTCACGCCGATGGGAATGCGCACGATTTTGTCAGCCTCAACCCCCCACGACAGCAAGCGATCATGGACCAGGCTGTTGGACGCGACGATGCGCGACAGGCGCGGCACGGTGGTGAGAAATTGGTCGATATGGCGCGACACATCGGGGCCGTCTTCATGCTTGCCGTGAAAAAATGACACCACGTATTTGTTGGTCGGCCCGGCCGCGCCGCCCCAGTTGAGCCACATGTATTGTGATCCAAAATGCACCACCCGATCGATGGCACCGACCGGGGTGATGGCGACATCGCAGGTCTCAGTGTGCAGCTTGTTGATCTCGTCGCGGATGTTTTCACCGACCCAGCGGATCGCCCAGTTGGCGTCCTCAATAATGAAGCGCACCGGCGCGCCGGTGGGGGAGCTCAGGCCGATGTTCGACAACATGCGTGTCGGCAGGCACTTGGCGGTGTTGCGCAGGACGCGCAAACTATCCGTTACGCCGCTCACAGGTTTTCGTCCTCACCCGATTGGCGGACCATTTCGGCATCAGCCATGGCGCTGACCACATCGGGCATGTTTTTGCTGGGGCTCCAGTCCAAATGCCTGGCGGCTTTAGATGCATCGCCAAGACCGTGCATCAGTTCCGTCGGACGCAGCAACTGTTCGTTGGCGACGACGTGATCGCGATAGTCGAGATTAAAATGCGCGAAGGCGAATTTGACGAATTCTTCCAACAGATAACTTTGGCCGGTGGCGATGACAAAATCGTCGGGGTTGTCTTGTTGCAACATGCGCCACATGGCGTCGACATATTCGGGTGCCCAGCCCCAATCGCGACGGATCGTCAAATCGCCAAGGTGCAGCTTGTCGGCCTTCCCACGGGCAGCGTTGACCGCGCCCTGGATGATTTTTTGCGTCACAAAGCGTGCCGGGCGCAAGGGGGATTCGTGATTGAACAAAATGCCGGAGCACGCATACAAGCCATATGCTGCGCGGTAATTGGCAACTTCCCAATACGCCGCCGCTTTGGCGATGGCATAGGGGCTGCACGGGTTGAACGCGGTTTTTTCGTTGGCGGGCACACCGTCGGTGTCGCCGAAACATTCGCCGGAACTGGCATTGTAAAAGCGGGTGTCGGGATTGGTGGCACGTACGGCATCCAGGATGTTGAGTGTGCCCAGCGCAATGGAATTGAGCGTTTCGGCGGGCTGTTCGAACGATAACCCAACCGAGCTTTGACCGCTGAGGTTATAAATTTCGTCCGGATTGGCTTGGGCGATGGCTTTGGTGGCGCTGTGATAGTCGGACGGCACCGACGAGATCAGGGTGACGCGGTCGCGCACGCCCAAACGCATCAAGTTTGCGGCGCTGGTCATTTCCGCATCGCGCGAGGTGCCCCAGACGGTATAGCCCTTGCCCAGCAGCAAGCGCGCCAGATAGGCTCCGTCTTGGCCGGAGATTCCAAAAATCAGCGCGCGTTTTGTGTCTGTCGTCATATCCGTTTCCGAAAGTGTGACCCGAGCTTAAGACTCATTGGGTTTTTGCGCCACCGCAAGGATCATGTGGGCCATCAAGCCACCGGGCAAAACCGGGGCCAAGGCCAAGCTGGCACCGCGGGTGAAGAACCAGCTGTAATTGAGCTTGAATTCATGGTGCAAACTGCGCAACACGCCTTGGCGTTTGTGGATGGTGGCGACCTTGTCGACGTCAAATCCGCCAGCGGACAGTTCGTCGCGCAGTTCGGCCTTGGTCAGGCGCCACTGGTAAAAGCGTCGATCATGGCGCTGGGCGGGTTTGCGTTCCGACCAATCGCTCGCTGCGCGCAAGGCATGGCGCAGATTGTCATACGGCACCGAAATGAACAATTGCCCGCCGGGTTTGAGGACGCGAAAAGCCTCCTCGATGCACGGGCGCATACCGCCTTCGAAATGCTCAAACACGCCCCAGGAAAAATAGGCATCGAAGGAATTGTCGGCAAAGTCCGTGTGGCGGATGTCACCGGCCTGGAACGTTACATCGGGAAAAATCGTGTGCAGTTTGGCGACCGTTTCGCGCGACAAATCCAGGCCGACGCAGTCATAACCTTGCTGCGTAAAAAACGCCGTCCAATCGCCCAGACCGCAGCCGCCATCCAGGATTCGCGCGCCCTTGGGCAGCTGGTCCATAAACGGCTTGATGACTTTGTATTCATCTTTGGTGGGGATTTTGTCAATCTCGCCCTTGGGCCCGCCTTGGCGGTTCCAGACCTCGGTCCAGTAATTTTCGATGAAGGTGGTTTCGTCGCCGCCGTGGCTGTCTTCGGCTTTCATAAAGTCTTTGCGCATCGTCAGGCCTGCCGTTCAGAACGGAAATTGGTTGAGAAGAAACGCCAGCGGGTTTCGCCACAGCTTACGCCGTTGTAGCAAGTTTTCGCGGTGTTGGTGAAGGCTTTGTATCAACGTCAGATAGGCATCGACCGTGCGTGGGGTGGTGTAGGGGTAAGATGCCATTCTGCGGTGCCATGCGGGATACTCATCCAGCATCCGTTTCAGCGCACTTTCAAAATCATTTGGCCCGTCAAACATCACCCCGAAGCCATCGCAATATTCAGGCATGGAGCCGGAATTTCGGTACAGCAACGGCAACCCGCACAGCGCGCCTTCATTTTGGTGGTTGCCGCCGGGCTCGCAAATGGATGCGGTGATGTAGGCGTGATGGGAGCGCAGCGCATCCGCCAGTTGGTCGGCATCCATAGGGGCGACCAGGCGGGCGTTGTGAAACCGAAAACCCTTGGGCACGTTACCGATGTAGGTAAAATCTATGCGGTCTTTCCATGCGGGGGTTCCGAGCATGGCGTCAATCTGTTGATAAACGTCAAAGCCCTTCATCCAATTTCCACCCCAGTGATGGGTGACCAGTTTCAGGGGCCCGGAACCGGACCACGGCCGATGCCCGACCGCGTGGAACACGACCGGGTCGGCCCCGTTTTGAATCACGCTGTGAGCGTGCCCGTCGGACTTTCTCCACACCGCTAAATCCTTGAGCCACGTGCCGACAAATACGGTGTGGTCGGCGGCGTAATTGGCCAAACGCAAACGAAAATTCATCGTGCGGGTGTTTTTGCGTTCGTCACATTCGTTGATGCGGTGGATCACCACGGCGTTGGGATTTTGAAATGCCAAATAACGCAAAATATCACCGCCGCCAAAGGGGATGTTGGGGGTGCGGGTGCGCGGGTCAATCATGACGATGACGTCAATATCGGGGCTGTGTAAATCAAAAAAAACTTGGTGACCGGCTGCCGTTAGCGCCTGGACCAACGCGCCGACAAAGCGATTTCCGCCCCCCCAGGGACCATCGACGGTTTGATAGCCGACGGCGATTTTCATGGGGTCAATCCAAAACAGCTGTTGAGCAATCTGTCGGTGAGCACTTTGGCACCTTCACTGTTGAGATGGTCGGGATCGGCAAACAACCTGTCGGGAAAGGCGGCGGTCAAATTCACGTACTGAACCGCGGATCGTTTCGCCACGGTTTTGTAATACTCCAATGCCGCGCCATAGGCCGGTTCCGCCATGGCGATTTTGCGGTAGGGCGCACTGACTGGAAACGTCACCATGCAGACCTGGATGCCGGACTGTTTCAGGTCCCGAACGGTGCTCTCATAGGCTTGGGAAAAAGACGTTTGAGCGATCGCCTTGATCGGGGTTTGGAGGCCCGTACGAATGGATGCGGCGGTGGTGGCGGCTTCGGGGGAAAGGTCGCTGAACCGGGGTATGGTGGTTTGGCGGGGTGGTTTGGCCGATGGTGGAAATAGCGACTGTTCTAAAAATGCCTGCCAATAGGACAACAGATATTGGCGGTATACGGGTCTTAAAAACTGCAGCCCTGCAGTGGAGCGGGAAAATAAATCGGCGCGCAATTGGCTTTGGTCGCGGTTCAGCCGATAGCTGGAAAAATGATGCGGGTCGGCCTGGAGAACAAGTCCCTTGGCGGTTTTAGAACGAGCAAAAAACCTGGCTTTTTCGACAATGGTGATCAGGTTGTCGCCGGCCATGGAAAAATTTTCAAAACCGGGGCGCGCACGCAAACCGTTGGCTCCCCTGGAATCGGCGAACCCGCCATAAGCCGCCTGGCTGGTGTAGAGGCGTTCGCGCAGTGCGTCGAATTTACTTTTGGGCGCAACCTGGGTGCGCACGATCCATTCGCTGCCGATCACGAAGCCGATGATCGCAATGCAAAATGTCACCATAAATCCGATAAAAAACCGCCTAGAACTGGAAGTAGATGAATTCACCAGATTGCCCTTGTAAAAGCTTGATTACGAGAAATATAGACACCCCGGCGCTGACCACACCGATCTTTAGGGATGGCCGCCAAGAGATGATGGGAACGCCAAACACGCGGGCGGACTGGTCGGGGTCATAGTCAATCACGGGTTTCCACTTGCTCATCAATTCCTGGGTGTTGGGGAAAAACCATACCAATGCCAGGGTGACGATCATCCATACGATTTGCATCCCGCCGCCGTATAACGGCACCGCGCCAAAGTTAATGCCGGCCTGTGCGGCGAGATCGCCCAAGTCCCCCATGGCCGCCTGGTAGTGGGCCGGTAAGACAATATTGTTGAAGGCAAACATTTCCCTATAGATGGTGACGGCATCGCCAAACGTCTGGGCGCGAAACATCGCCCAAGCCAAGGTGACGGCGCTAAAGGTGAGCACCCCGGCGAAGCTGTTGGCGACAAAACGCAGTCCTCCGTTGGTGATGGTTGATTGAAACACGCGTTTTCGGATGGTCCACCACATATGGTTCAGTGCCAGATACGCGCCATGCATCAGCCCCCAAATGACAAAGGTCCATCCGGCACCGTGCCACAATCCGCCCAACCCCATGACGATGATCAAGTTGGCATAACGACGGGCGCGTCCTTTGCGGTTTCCGCCCAACGGATAGTACAGATAATCGCGCAAGAATCGCGACAGCGTGATGTGCCAGCGGCGCCAAAAATCAACGATATTCAGGGCCTTATAGGGGGATGAGAAATTCAACGGCAGACGAATGCCGAACAACCGCGCCAAGCCGATCGCCATATCCGAATAACCGGAAAAATCAAAATAAATTTGCAAGGTGAAGGAAATCACCCCGACCCAGGCTTCGACAAAGCTGACGGTGCCGCCCATCTGCACGGTGTCAAAAACCCGGTCCGACCAAAAGGCCATTTTGTCGGCCAGAATGACTTTTTTGAACAACCCCATGGTGATGATGGTCAGGCCGACGGCCAGGTTGTCCCACAATTCCCCGCCCCGCACCGCCGGGTGTTTGAATTGACCCATCATTTCGCCGTGATGAACGATTGGCCCGGCGATCAGTTGGGGAAAAAACGTCACAAACAGACAGTAAGACAGGAAATCGGTTTCATTGGCCTTGTCGCGATACACATCCACCAAAAAGGCAATTTGCTGAAAGGTGTAAAATGAAATCGCCAAGGGCAATATAATGGTGAGGCTATTGAACGACGTGCCGCTGACATCGGCCACGGTGTTGATGAAAAAATTGGCGTATTTGAAAAACCCCAGGGTTGCTAAATTCGCCCCCACCCCGAACACCAGCAAGGGCTTGGCAAGGCGGCCTGGGTGCGGTCGTGCGCTGATCAGGCGGGCCATCAGATAGTTGAACATGATCGACGCGCTGATCAGAAAAAGATAAATTGGCTCCCACCAGCCATAAAAAAACAGGGATGCTAAAATTAACCAGCCGGCCCGGATATGAAATGTCCCGATCCGGTTCAATACTAAATATCCAGCCACCACGATGGGCAGGAACAAAAGCAAAAATTCAGGCGAATTGAAAAGCACGATAGGGAGCCTGTCGATTAAATATTGAAGTGAGAAAATGTGTTGGCTTGCTGGCGGATCATCGCTTCGAGTGCGGTGTTCATGCGTGCGATGGAAAAATGTTTTTCAACTGTTCTGCGCGCCGCTTGTCCGAGGCGTCTGCGCAATTGAGGGTCGTGTTCAAGGGCAAAGACAGCTTCATTCAAGGCTTGGGGGTCGCCGGGGGGAACCAAGATGCAATTGTCCCCGGATTTCATCAAATCCGGGTCCCACAGGCCTTTTATTTCAGATACCACAACCGGCTTGCCGCATGCCATGGCTTGCAGGGTGACGCTGCATCCCGTGGGTTGCCAGACATTTTTCAACGGTACGACGACGCACCGGGCCTGTTGATACAAATCGCGCAACATCTTGTCGGTGATATTCGATCCAAACAGGCTGCCGCGAACAATCTCAATGTTCGGTTTGTCGGCAGGGGCGGTCACATTCAGCCGCGTGATGATGCGTGTCGGGTTGGGGATGGCGGCTTGTATCAAAGTGTCGAAATCGCGACTTGGGTCACTCCCAACGGATAAAACCCCCGCATCGGGGGGCGATTGTTCAGGGGCTGGGTGCCAAAAATCGATATCGACGCCAAACGGGTAATAAGTGGTTTTGTCCCGGGGAATGCCATACATTTCGATAGCGACTTCGCGGTCGACCTCACCGGAAAAAAACAAGTGATCCAAACCGCGAACGGCGTGCAAAATGCGTGCGCGGGCGTATCCACGCAGCATCGGCGGGACCCGGTCGACCAAATCGGAAAGTCCGTGAAAACCACCCAAAAGCCGCGTGCGGCCCTGGATGCGGCCCCGAATGCGGTGGTGATACAGACCCATTGAAAGGCTGAAAAAATCGTTGAAGCTGAGGGCGATGTCATGGGCAGATATTTCATCCGCCAAGGCCATCACGCGCGATGAGGCAAGGCCAAAATTGATCGCCCGGTTGCGCAAACGTTCATAACCCAACAACGCCAAGCCATGGAGGCTGTCGGGGTCTTTGCGGCTGTTACCAATCGCCACGTTGAAGCCCGCATCGCGTATGTGTGGATAGCCATAGAAAAAATCACGAGGTGCCGCGCCGCTCTCAATTTCAGTCAGCCGGGCTTCGCGCGCCTGTCCCGGATAGATGAACAGTATGGTGGGAAAGGCATTTTTCATTTGGGATTCTTTTAGACCAAGCCTTCGGGTACGGTGCAATCGATCTTGGGATGGGGATGGATACCGCACGGTTGATCTGGATCGCTTAAGGTTAACAATATCCCGGCGGAAACGACCGTATGGATTCCTTCGGGGACCTGAGTGCGATTGTTCAAGGGAGTTTGATAGCCAAAAATAGAAATTGCACAAATCCGATCAATTTTTTTAAGAAATTCTATAAATGTTTCGATGTTGAGGATGATAAAATAGAGTTTGTTTGGACTCGTCCCAGCGTGGGATACGGCTAAATCTACAATATGCTTATTTGTTTTGGAAAATTTGACATCAAACAAAACATATTTGTTGGAGAGTTTAGCCATGGCCTGGATTAATCTTTCGAAATCAGGCTCGTGTTGGCAAACTCCGGTAGCATTCACCAAATCGAATGTTTGATCGGATGTAAACTCCAAGGCATTCATGTGATGAAATTGGGAATTTGGATACAAACGCTGTGCATTTTCAATGTTGGACAGCCCAATATCGAGCCCGACGTATGAGGGCGTGGCACCAAGGCTTTGTAGAAGGTCAATAAATTTACCGCTGGCACAGCCAACATCTAAAACAGACCGAATCTGTGAGATTATTTTTTTCAGATGATGGACTTCTGATGGAAAAAAATCATCGGCCGCCTTTGCCGCGAATGTCTCAACACAATCGGTTTCATTCCAGCGTTCGTAGTGGTCACTCATGGGAAATTGCCTTGTTCTGGGAGCTGATTTGGGCTGTCCATGGGCAAGGGAGGGCGTTGGCTTGGGTTGGAAAATCGTTGGTGTCTATGCGTGGTAAAGTAAGGGGATCGTCAACTTTTAAATTGGCGATGCCAGGGGTGATGGCCAAGCCTACGGCACATTTCCTTTGTCGCAGTATATGCAGCAAGGTGTCGTTATAGCCGCCATAGGGATAGCACATCATCCAATTTTTGAGGTCAACGCCCAAATGGCCTAAGAAGTCGAGCGCGTGATCGATATCTTGTTCTTGGTCCTGAGGCTTCAGGCTGTTGAGCCAGCTGTGCGCATAGCCATGATTGCCAATGTGCATGCCCATATCCAGTAATGAGGTGAGTTGTTCTGTTGACATATACAATTGGTCCGCAAAATCAGCTTCATCATTGGTAACGATATTGCGAAACAGTTCTGCCGTAATTTCTGTACGGACCGCTAAAGGTAGACCTTTTTGCAGCATCCGTTTGACGTATATGGTTTCGGCGGGGTCCCAACGTCCCGGCTTCGCCCATTCAGCCCAGTAGTCTTCAATAGGCGGGAGATCATATGGAGCACGAAACGCTTCAATCATGTCGTTAAGCGTTTGAACTAGGTGCTTCACGTTCCGCGTTGAAGCTAGGATAAAGTGAATTTTATTGACGTCCAGAACGCACTTGTCCGTGATGCATTGGGCCGGGGGAAAAAAGGCCCCACTGATGCCGAATTCTCGCAAAATAGGAGCCACAAACTCGAAATGATCGCGGTATCCATCGTCAAACGTGAGCAGCGCCGCTTGTGCGGGTAGCGGGCGTTCTGGATCCACTACGCTGGCAATCACGTCGTCCGCGCTGACCAAGGTGTAGTGCCGGATGAGATAAGCCAGTTGGCCGCGAAAGGCATCTACCGCTAACGCATTGATCCGCGGAAAGGCGGTTTCCTGTGAGTTGCGGACATAATGGTATGTTGCAATCGTTAATTGCATTTTTCTTATGATTTTCTTATGTCTAGAACAAACGTTGACGATTGTGTGATTAAACGTGGGTCTGTTGGCGCGCGGGTCTTCATGGTGGTGGAGACATTCCGATGGACGTCAGGGAAATCTTTTTTCAATGCAGGCGTCAGTCCATGGAAATTAATCGGGTAGATGCACTTGGGGGTAAAACCATGGTCGCGGAGGATGAAAATCAGTTCGGCAGGGGAATATTGATAACGTGTTTCGACCTCAACTTGGGTGTCCGGATGCTTGTCGGGGTGTTTTAAAGTTTGTTCAAAAGGTGAGATATTGCTCAGGGCATTTTCCATAGAAGTGCTGGCTTGAAGGGCTAAGGCCTCCGACATTAATGTTGGTAGAACGCCAAGGTCCATTTCCATTTGCGTAAATGTATTGAGTGAAAATGCATTAAACAATCTGTTGCGTGAGCCCACGACGAGTGCGCCGCCCGGGCGTAGCATATTGGTGCATTGGTTGAAAAATACGTTCAATTGGTCTCTGGAGATGTATTCGATAAAACCTTGTGCACTGATCACATCGAACTGTTCCGCATCGCTTTTCATGTCAAAAAATGAGCATTGTTTAAAGCGAGCCAAGGTGTCAGGTATTGTGAGTTCCTGACGATTTTTTTCGCAAATGGCAATCATATTTTCGGAAAAATCCACTCCGAGAGATGCGATCCCCTGGGCGGCGGCGGCCAGAACCAAGTGGCCGGTGCCACAGGCAACATCCATGAAACCATCAATGACGTCATAAGAATTGAGCACCGATAGTACGGCCTTTTGGCGTGCTTCGATGACGCCATCGGCTTGAGTGGGCTTTGTTGCTTTGGCTTGCCAGCTTTTGGCATGCTTGAGAAAATGCTGTTTTGTTTGGTCTTGTTGTTTGCTCATGGCTTTTAATCTGCAGGGTTGTGAAGAACAAAGGACCCTTAGGCGACCATTTGATCTGTCAATTCAAGCAAGCGGTCGGCATAGGAAGGGCTATCGGTGACGACAAAAAAATCTGCAATGTCTTGCAGGTTTTTTTGAATATTTGGATCTTTAGCTTGTTGAAGTAGGCGTGTGCACCCCTCCGTAAGTTGTGTTTGATCCGAACAGTAATTGATACCCGGCCCCTTAAGGTCGGCAAAATGGGCGATGGTGGTGGCAACGTCAAGCACACCTTGGCTCTGTTCGTTATTGCCACCTGAAAACAGCAAAACCTGGACAGGCTTTTGGTGCATAATGGTTTCCAATAAAATGGTCGAGAGTGGCGATGTGACGGCGGTGATGAGGTGCATTAATTTACGGGTGACGTCATAATCGGCCATGTCAAAGCCCTTACTGCCACCGGCGATGGCACTGCGATAGTAGGATTCCATAAATGGATCCATCGTAACGTGTTTGAAGTCGTGTTCAAAGAAGCTGCGCTCATCATCCAACAATCCACCGCGCCACGGGTGCGGGCGGTACAAAATATGACACCGGGGCATGCGTCCGTCTTCGATTGCAGCCTCTAAAATTTCAAGATGGTTATTTTCCAAGACACCCTTGCTGGTCCCACCGTAAAGAATAATCGGTATTGCTGTGGGGACCTTGAATAAGGCCCGCAATTGGGCGTCGGTTTCCGTCACGGGGTTACGGTAAATTTGGAACTGTGCCGCACCGAACATCAAAACATTTTCGGGGGGAATTTTCATATATTCGATCGCGTGTCGGCGTGTTTGTTCGCCCCAAACCACCAGTTTGTCAGGAAGCCCCGTAGCAACGGCTTTCGCTGAAGGATTGTCCCATGAATTCATTAAGCAAATGAACGGAATGCCCAGCATTTTGGATTGAGGGACCAATTCATTGATGAAAAACCCTTGTAATAAGGATGGATGAATAATGATGTCGGGAGCTTCGTCTTTGAGAAACGTGAGCAACGGTTTGTAGGTGCCCATGAGTTTTTTATGGATAAAATGGAAAATATTGAATATGCCCGGGCGCGATAAGAATTCATACCGACGTACCCATTTGGGCGCGCGGGTGAGATACATCAATTTCAACCGGGATTTATAATTGTCGGTGCCGCGCTGGGCATTGAGAACTTTTGCGCAATACAGGTGATCCCAAAGCCCCAAACGTTTACGCGGAACATGGAACGTGGTGAGGTTTTTCAACCCCAGCGCCGTGATGTCGGTGTGAAGCCCTTTTTGCGGGACGGATGCGTCGGTATGAAAAACATATTTGACGTCGTATTTTTGTTCCAACGCGGTGAACGCGCCACTGAGTATGAAGTGGCGGATCAACATGTCGTAATCAATAAAAACCAGGGCTTTCTTTTTCTCGTGCATCATTGTGGCCCTTCTTGATTAGCCAACTTTCCATTTTACACGTGGCTTAAAGACGTTTGGATTAACTTGGCGACAGTTGTTTCGGACGGTAGCCAGCATGTTATCGAGCGCGCTATCGGTTAACAAATGGGGCTCTAGGCCCATGTCGATCAGTTTGGAATGCTTGGCATTGTAGTAGTGGTCTTCTTGTTCGATACGGGGGTTTTCAAGATGAGTTACGCTGACCGTAAGGCCTGCACGTTCGCCGCTGGCTTGGACTTTTTCAGCCAATTCCATAACGGTGAACTGTTCGGTGAATTGGTTGAAAATGCGCAATTCTCCTTGGTCTGCTGAATTGTCTACGGCCAGTTCAACACAGCGGATGGTGTCTCGAATATTGAGGTATCCGCGCGTCTGACAGCCGGAACCGTACACCGTCAGCGGTGCGCCCACGGCGGCCTGAACCAGGAAGCGGTTGAGGACGGTGCCAAATACATCATCGTAATGGAAAGACGTGATGAATTCGTCATCAAGCAAAATTTCGTCGGTGTCGATGCCATACACGACACCTTGGTTAAGGTCGGTCACGCGCATGCCCCAGACGCGGCAGCCAAATTCCACGTTATGGGAATCGTGCACCTTGGACAGGTGGTAAAAGCTGTGCGGTTTTTTGGGAAATAGAACGCGGTCGTTGCGACCATTGTGCTCAAGTTCCAACCAGCCTTCTTCAATGTCGATGTTCGGCGTGCCGTATTCACCCATGGTGCCCAATTTAACCAAATGGGCATCCGGACATGCGTGTTGCATGGCGAACATCAGGTTTAAGTTGCCGACCACGTTGTTGGTTTGGGTGTAGACAGCGGTTTCCCGGCTCTGCATAGAGTATGGGGCGGAGGGTTGTTCGCCGTAATGGACAATGGCATCGGGTTTAAACGATTCAAGGGTTGTGTAGACAAAGCGGTGGTTGCATAAATCGCCCACGGCCAAGCTGATTTTCTTGCCGGTGACGTCATTCCATTTTGCGATGCGGCGGTGCAGTGTTGGAACTGCACGCAGAGGCTCGATGCCTTCTTCCAGTTCCCAGCGGCGCTTGGCAAAGTTATCGACCACCATGACGTCATCGCCACGGGCCGAAAAATGCATGGCCGTTGGCCAGCCGAGGTAGCCGTCACCGCCTAAAATAAGAATACGCATATTGATATCCGATTTTCTGGTTCGTTAGGATCTGATTAGCCGAGGGTTAGCCAAAGAATTTTACGCTAAATTTGGCACCTGAACATGCCTAGAGGCAATAACGTTTTGCTATCAAATTGGCAAGCATTAGATCAATTTCTTCATCAATGTTCACAGATTCGATGGTGCTCATTTGGGTGCAGGCGATGGGCTCAAGAACAAGCTCACCGGTTGCCATGAAATCATTGCGCCCGATCACATAAACACCACTGCTGAGGCGGCACAAGTCGTTCATTTCTTGGCGCCGGGTGAACATGTGGTCGGGGTCCTTAATATAGCGTTCCAGCAAGCCGTCATCGTGTTTGGTGAAGATGTTTTGAGGTTTGCGTTCAACAGGGCATACCGTGATTACGCTTTTGATTCCCCCCTTTCGGTAACGCTCGACAGCATCGCGAACATGCTGGGCAGTGCGAAAAGGAACGGTCACTTCGGTGAACACGATCAGGGATACAGGGTGACCGAGGTGGTTCTCATAGGTCTCGATGGCATGGCGGATAACCGGCAGGGTCGGGGCCGTGTCGGTGGCCAGTTCGGCGGGGCGTAGAAACGGCACCTCGGCACCGGCGGCGCGCGCCGCATCGGCGATTTCTTTATCGTCTGTGGAGACCACCACATGATCCACGACGTCCGACAGGCGTGCCGCGTCGATGGCGCGCGTCAACAAGCTGCGATCCCCGACAACGTGCAGATTTTTGCGGGGGATGCCTTTTGAACCGCCGCGGGCGGGGATGATGGCGAGAACCGTCATGTCAGTCGTTAAAACCCGATCCGTTTATCTAAATCTGGCCAGGTTGTGGTCAGTACGGCCGCAATGGTTTTACCCGCATGTCCCGTGCCATAGACGGGATCGCAAGGATAGGGGCCATGGCGGATTTGATGTTGGGCCGCGGCATAAATTTCGCCATGATCATAGCCGACATCAATGACATTTGCACCGCGCAGTCGGCCCACTTGGCGCGATCCGATGTTGACGGTGGGAATACCTAAAAAAGCACCTTCGCGAATCCCGCTCGAGGTGTTGCCGATTAGACAACTCGCGTGTTTTAACAGCACCACGTAATCTTCAAGGGCCAAGCCACCGATAGAACAGACCACCGGTGCACGGGGGTTTGTGATGAGGTCACGGATCAAGGGGGCGACTGTTGCGCCGCCCGCATCGTCATTGGGTAAAATCCAGATGGTTGGGATGTTTAACTGGATTACGGCTTCGACCGTTTGTTCATAGTGGTGACGGGTGGCGGTGTATTCCGTGACCACAGGATGCTGCGATACCACGACAAAAGGCTCATCTAGCGACACGACGTGGCCGTGGCTGTCACGGGCTAGAGTTTGTCTGAGGGGATCACAATTGTTCAAATCGATGTCCTTGAGCAAATCAAGGCTCGGTGTGCCGGTGATGTGAATCGTTTCGCTGGGTTCACCCAACTTTAAAATTCGTTCTGCCGCATCGGCATTGGCCGGAAAATGGATATGCGCCAATTTGGTAATGGCGTGGCGAATGCGTTCGTCGATAGATCCGGAAATTTCGCCGCCTTCCAAATGGGCAATGCGGATGTTCATGCACAGGGCTGCTTGAGCTATCGATAAAGCTTCATAACGATCCGCAATGACCATCACGGCATCTGTTTTCAGATCGCTGAAAATATTGCTCATTTTTACGGTGCAAAGCCCTGCGGCAGCGGCGATGCTGTGCGGGGACGCACCCTTGGCAGGGTAACGCAGCAAGGCGTCAATGATAAACCCATCGGCCTTGATTAGTCGTTCAAATTCACCATAGCCGTCTTCCAACAAAGCCCCCCCGACAACCAATTGCAAGGTGACACCGTGATGCTGTGAGAGGGCCCGCAAGGTTGACTTGGTTTTGGCGTAGTTGCCACGCGTGGTGAGGACGATGCAAATGCGCCGGGTCATGATGCCAAGTCGTTCCAATGCAGGGTTGTCCCGGCATTTACATGCGCTTTGAGGGTCTTGCCGATTACGTCAGAAATTCGGTTGGGGGGGATGCCGTCGCCGGGGCGCTTGGCGGTTAAATCGGCATCTGAAATGACATGCCCCGGGACCAGTTGCGTCGTGGCAACGAGGGATTTTAAGGCCCAGTTTAAAGCTCCCTCTTCGCAGGGCGATGTGGTGATGATGCTCTGCCCTAGAAGGCTTTCGGTTTCCCGGATGTCACGGACCAATTGAGGAAAGGTGCTGGGATCGGCAGAGACCTTCCAGTCCTGGGCATTGGGAATATCACGTAAAATTGTGATGTGTTTTTCAATGATATGTGCGCCGCGTGCAACGGCGGCCAAGACGGCCAAGTGGTTTTCTGTGTGATCGGAATAGCCGACCGGGCCGGGGAAAATTTCTGCCAACCGGTCCATGGTTAAGAGGTTCACCTGTTGCGGGGGGGTGGGGTAACTTGTGATGCAGTGTAACAGGGCCATTTGGCGGCACCCGCCATTGAAACAGGCATTGATCGCTTCATGTACATCCGCTTCGCCGTACATACCAGTGGATAGGATTATGGGCTTTCCCAACTGCCCCAGTTTGGTCAGAAAGCCGGTGTTGTTGCGTTCCCCGGAACCGACCTTGATCAAGGGCACGTTCAGGTCTTGCAACCACGATATTCGGGTTTCATCATGGGCCGTGGCAGTGAATATTAACCCCTTGTTCTCGCAGCGTTCTTTTAATTCCCATGCCTGATCCAAGGTCAGGTTGCGAGAGCGCAGGCGGTCGCGCCAGTCACGGGCACTTTCGGCGATCAGCGCCTCGACATCAAAGAGTTGGGTCTTGAAGATATCTGCCCCACCATCGGCCGCCATGTCGACCAGTTGGCGGGCCAAATCCATGTCGCCGAAATGAGCGACACCCGCCTCCGCGATGATCAGTACGGGGTACCCCGGACCAATTTTGCGTTCGCCAGTTTGCGTGGGAATGGAAAAATCCGTCGAAAAGGAAGAAGTGATCATGATGGGCGGACCTCAAGGGGTGTTGTCGGCGACACAGTCGTTGTGAGGTGCCCGTCGTCCAGGTGAAAAATTGCATCGCAGCCGGCAACGGCACTGGATCGATGAGAAATATTGAGGACCAAAACACGCCCCGCCAGGCCCTGAACGGCTGAAAGCACTTTGTTCTCACTGGCGCTGTCCAACGCACTTGTCGCTTCGTCCAGGATCAGCACCCGGGGACGCTTGTAGAGGGCGCGCGCGATTGCCAAGCGTTGGCGCTGGCCACCGGAAAACTGGATGCCTTGTTCGCCGACACGAGTTTCAAGTTTTTCGGGAAGGTCGCGCACGATGTTATCCATTTCCGCAAGTGCCAGGGACTGCCAAATATGTGGATCATCAATTTCATCGGGAGCGTATCCATAGGCAATGTTGTTGCGGATGGTGTCATCGGCAAAAAAGGGAGATTGCGAAACATAACCGATTTGTTTGCGCCATTCTTCGTCGTTGGTTTCTCGTAAATTGAGACCATCGACGGATATAGACCCGCAATTTGGACGCTGAAGGCTTGAAATAAGGTCGATTAGAGAGCTTTTCCCGGAACCGGATGGGCCGACAAATCCGTAGTGCTTGCCAAATTCGAGTGCGAGCGAGACGTTGTCGAGTATCTTTCCGCGTTTTTCGGAATAAGAAAAATAAACTTGGTCAAGGGTCAGGGTTTTCCAGTCTTGTGGCGGGGGCGGGGCATTGGGAACGCGTTGGGCATTTTTGATGGAACTGCGCACCGATTGGCGGACAGAGTGAATATTCTCAATCCACGGGCGTGCGGTCCAAAAGCTGTTGAATGTACTGATGATTTGCGTTGTTGCTGGAATGACGCGGGATGTAATGAGTAACAAAATAGCCATTTGCGACATAATTTTTGCGCTACTGTCACCCGCCAGCCACAACATAACGGCGACCAATAAAATGGCCACTTGACCAAACAGCAAAACAACCCGTGCGGGCAGGTTCCCCCATAAATGCATATGCGCCGTGGCGTCGGTGCGTTCGTCATAGTGTTCGATGAACTTTTTCACCAGATGGGTCTGGTTCTCGCTGAATTTAAAATCCTTGCTGCCGGTAAACAGGTTGCTGCTGGACAGTACCGCCGCCTCATGGGCGGATTTCTGATGTCTTGCCCAAGCAAGGGATCGAGGGCGGATAAATTTCATGATCAGGGTCGCAACCACGCCCAAAATGAACAGGGCTATAATGGCTTTTGCCGCCGCCAAACTGATAACCATGACCACGCCAATGGTGATGGTGAGGGTGTGATTGAAAATATTCAAAAGGTTGCGCAGAAACAAAGTGCTCCAAATGTTCACCTCGGTTTGGAACAAGCGGGTCAACGAAACGGAATGGTTTTGCGCATGCCAGGTGTAGGGGGCGTTCATGCATTCTTTCATGAGATCTTTGGCTAAACGACCTTCACATGAGGCGGTGTAAAATAAAATCACCCGCAGCATGAGGAATTCGCTGATATTACCAGCAACGATCATGATGATGGCCGTGATCGCCAAAATAGCAATGAAAATGGATGCAGAAGGGCTGCCGGTTAAAATATATATATCATTCAAAAGACCGGGGCTTTGCATCAGCCCCGGTTGGGCAATGAGCGCGACGACCGGCATCACGGAAATGAGAGAACCCATTTCTATGAATTTACTGAGGGTCAATAAAAAACTGATGAAAATTGCGTGGAGTTTCTCGGCGCGGGTCATAAGATCGACACCCGCCAGCAGACTCCGCCACCCTAAACGTTTGGCCAGATGAAGAGGAATTCGAAAAATTTTCAATATCACGATGGGTACATCCCAGGCCGGTTTGGCCACTTGCCGGGAACGATGTTAAGGTTTATCACGACCCGTAGGTAACATGCCGCTTGGTTGATTTATAAAAGAAGCCGGTCCTGTAGGTCTATTTCAGAGATTTCCTTGAACGCGCCAAAGGCATGCGAGGTCTGATTGCGATCCTTGGCGTTGACCAGTTCGGTTGAAGTATGATGGTAGATGTTCATTCCCAATTGATGCAATGTGTCGCGAATTTTTTCGCCATTGTAGATGGTTTCTTCGGGCCAGTCGGGTGTGCCGGGGTCGTAAGTTACGCTGAATGCAAAACGACCGCCGGGTTTCAGCACACGTACCACCTCGGCCAATGCGGTTTTGGTGTTCTGGGCGTAGCCCAAAGTTGCGCACATGGTCACCGCGTCAAAACTGGCATCCGCGTGGCTCATATCTTCCATATTCATTGCGGTGATTTTAGGGTGGGTTGAATAGAGGTCAATGCCATGGATATTGTCCCATGAAAAGCCGTATGTCCAAGCCATAAATAGTTCACTGGAATTGCGCGGGCCGACGATCAGAAGTTTTTCTTTGCTCATGTCGCGTGAAGGCATACTGATGATCTTGTAGTACTCTTCTTGGCGACGGGTTGTGGTGATCAGCTTTTGTGATGTGACGCGGGCATTGTGTTTTTGCGCAGCAACGTGGCGGTCGGAATTGGCGACTTTGTTTTCATGGACGCTTTTGATATAGTGTAGGTTCATCGTTTGTATGGCGACGCTGCACACATCAAACATTCTCGGTAGATGTAAGAAACGACGCAGGGGATGGGTTGGGGCACGGGTTGGGGACGGACGGGTGATGGCGCGTGCGAAATATCCGAGAATAGAGGGCATGAGGGGCGTGTGAACTTTCTCTATGGGGTGACTAGAAGGCGGGGGGGGAACTAGAAGGCCGGGTCGGCCGGGTAGCCAGTGGTTTTTTTTAAGCCTTTTTCCCGGTACTGAGAAAAAGGCGTTGGGCCGTTGGCCGGATAACAATGCATCAGCAAGGCATAGCGTTCTCTGTCTAGGCTGGGGTGGCCGCCTCGGTGAAGCGTATTGTTGCGAAACAAGACGACAGACCCCGCTTTTCCTCTTGGGCTTAGGACTTTATCCTTATGTTGAGTCTGGATGATGTCGTCATAATAAGCGTGGCGCAAGGAGCGGATGGTTAATTTGTCGAGGTCTTGGACCGAGATGTTGTGATCGGCGGCGTATTTTCCTTGAATGATGTCGTCAGTGGCACGCTCTTTTTGATAAATTTCAAGTGATTGCTGCCATGGAAGCGTTTGTAAGCAGCCGCTGTGTTCATCGGTTGGATGGAGATACATGGCGACAATCACGCAACTGCCAGGCCCGGCGTCGTTGTGCCATTGCTGCGATCCCTTAGGGTCTGGTGTGACGCCAACCGATTTGACCATGGACGTATAGAAAATTTTATAGTTGGCTTCGTAGATGTTCATCAAAACATCGCCGATGCTGGCCGTAAACGCTCGTTCTAATTCAGGGAAGTCTGCCCATAGGTCACCTTTGTAATTTTGATGTGACCCATACAACTCACCTTGAGGAATATTCCAGAGTTCCCGGCCTTCGTCTTGCCATTGGGTGATCCGGGCAAACATGTCGTTGGCGACGGATTCCAGATGCCCATCCCAGATAGCAACGGTCCCCACCGCGCGGAATTCAGCAGCACTTTTTCGGTGGGATACTGCGCCCGGGAGAGGGCCGGAAAAGGCGCGTTGACAGGCCTTGAGGCAGGCGGTGTATTTGGGTGCATCACGCCATCCAAGCTTGGAGTGGTGGGCCTTTAAGGCGCGCATATTCAGGAAATGGGAAAGTCTTTTTTTCAGCGATAAGGCGTTCATATCATTCTCGTGAATATGGTTTCATCTCGTTTAATTCAATTAAGAAGTGTACCCAGAGATCACATTAAGAGACTGTTAAAATGCCATAAATTTTTTGAAATGTACAAGTTTTCATGGCCTATCGGGTGGACGTTGGGGGTGCTGGTAAGGCAAATGCCTCGCTGCGGGACATTTTGAAGATATGGTAGTATGGGTGACCGGACTTGAACCATTCCCAAAGTTCGTGGGCTTCATGGTTGAGGGCGTCGTGATTTTGAATAAAGGTATCGCGCAAGGTCAGTAAGATCTGATCTTGATTGGAATCGTCATGAAAAATGTAATCTTTATTCCATTCGGGGACTGCGAAATACCAGCCGGTGAATAAATCGGCCTTTTGGGCATTGTCTTCGGTATCGACATCGCGCCACCATTCTTGGCTAAGGCGGGACTTGAAATCCTCGCGGGATTGGGACGTTTGGGTGAAACCGGCGGCACCATACCAACCTGGGTGGGCGGTTAAGACAGGTGTTTTAAAATGTGTAGCCTCTAAGCCTATGGTGCCATGGCAGGTGACGATCCCATTTAGCAGACAGATCAAATCATACCCATTCCATGATTTTTCGGCGGCACGAACATGAGGTTGTCCCAGCTCGTTGACAAGGTCTTCAAGGCGGGAGCCTTGAATGGAGGCATACCAGTCGTCACAAGGGTGGGACTTAAACAGCCAATTGACGTTTGTTTTTGTGGCCGCAACCTGCAACGTCACGTTGGCCCAATCTAAAAAGTCGGCAAAATTAGCCATGCCGCTGGCATGGGGGTAGTCGAACCAATTGGATGCATAAACACCGATAATGGGTTTTTGGGGATCCCAATTGAATTTTCGGCATACGTCGTCATGATTGATGGATGCTTGACGTTTTTGGTAAGCATAAACTGCACCAACATCGGTGGTGTGGCCGCGAATGCGACGTTCTAAATAAGCAGCACCTGTGGATGCCAGTCGGGCCGCTGCGGGGGGCGGCATGGCGGACATTTCGTTCGGGGTTGGGCGGTTGGGGTAAGCGTAAATTTCTTCAATGTTGTTGAGGCGCATGAACCTCTGAGTGCCGTAATCCCCGTACAGGACAATCACGGGGATGTTTCGCTTCAGCGCCAGCCATACCAAAGTTAAATAAGAATAATCCAAAGCGTGGCTGACAACTAATAAATCAAAATTTTGGCTATTAATGATTTTTTCTGCATTGGTCAAATAGGTAAAAAATTCAGCAATATAGTGGCTTATTTTCGGGTCTTTTAATGAGACGGATGCTCTGCGTTGACGCTTTAATATACCGTCATAAAGGGCTGAGCCGGGAAAATCGTGCGGTAAGGAATAGGCCAATATATCTGCTGGGCGTTGGGTATTTTCAAGTAACGTATTCGCCAATTTCACGTGGTCAGGCGAAATCGTCTGTGCGTGGAAATTGGTATGTGTTGTGATGGCGAGACTTTGCAAAACCTGACGGGTCTGACGGCGGGAGAATGCTCCTAAAATTCCTGTTTCCTGCGCGGCCGAAAGATTGAGAGCCTTGCGCAGCACGCCATAGCGCGCCCAGTAATTAGGGTTATACCAAGTGCAGTCGATAAGAACATTTTTTATGGGGCACGTGATGTCAGTGGTGCGCGATATTTGATTTAAATCGGAAAAAACCCTGTCCCTCAACTTTGCTGTGCGCCATTTCTCCACCTGGTGTAGCGGATGAAGGGACCGAGCCAAGTTGTATGCGAACTTAAGGGCGGGTTGGTAAGGGACGGAGACCATATCCTGTATCAGACTCTAGCGTTGAGTGTTATCAACCCAGCCGCGATGAAACAAGACATAAGCGTCATCTTGTTGGTTCGCGGCGCGGGGCGGGGTGATGGAAAATGAAGGGGAACCGGTGACGGGAAGCTGGACATGTTCACAGCCAGGATCATCACCATGGTTGATGATTGAATCCTTCAATATCCACTGTCGTGCGCTATTTTGTGTCCAAATACGGGGGTCTCTATGGGCATTAACGTGGTGCCAAAAAGTTGCCTCATCCATGTCCAGCCAACGAAGAAATTTGCTCAAATCTTTTGGTATGACATGTTCATAACGCTTGACCAACTCGATGCCATCGCGTCGGGATAAACGTTTGAGGCGGATTTCACGGCTGGCGTGATCGCTGACCTTACCATATCCGAATTTGGCAAATTTTATCAGGTCGTGAACGCCGGAATAATGAAATGAGTCGACATCATTGTAAGTATCAAAGGTGCGGCTTTGCGGGGTCGTTTCATAGCCATAGCGCTGAATCATCTGTTCGTGTTGGGCTTTGCTATCCCAACGCACATAATTGCCAAGATAAATACCCCGCACGCCAACCGCTTCCAGCGCTTCGTCGTGGGGATAGCTGAAGGGTTCTAGGTCATCCAGGGTGAGAATGTCGCTGTTGGCGGCCAGGTCTTTGGCTTCCAGGCCCATCAGATCGTGTTCCTTGCGGAACTTACGGGTCATTTCTACTTCATCGAGATGCGAAAACATGCCGACTTGATCAATGCCTTGGTGCGCCCCCCAGATGATCAGCGGAATTTTAAAGTTGGTGGCGATTTTGACTGGGAAGACACTGGTTCCGGCCAGGCAATGCCAATACATACTGGCGCGAAGACGCAAGGTTTCACGGGTCACGCGCTTGACGATTTCCGGGCTGACCGTGAAGGTCATCAGGTCGCAGCCCAAATGGGTGCGCATATAATCCAGGTTCTGAATGCCGATCTTGGTGTTGTATTGCATGTTGTAGGTGACGAGCAGCGGGTTGAGGCCCAGCACGTTCTTGACAAAATGCACGATGAACAGCGAATCCCGCGCGCCACTTACGGGAATGACGCAATCGTGGATGGTTCGTTTGGTCGCGCGAAAGGGCTCAACGATCTGCTTGAGGCGTTCCAGGCGCTCCGCCCAATCGAGGGTGTCTTTTTCTTCATGAACCCGGCAACCGCTGCACACCCCTTGATCGTCGAAGATGATGTTGAGCGGATGGTTTTCGGGATAAAGGCAGCGTGTGCAATACCTCATATGAGTTCCTCGGGTACGTATTCAAAGCGCATGCGTTCTAAAACCTCATCGTCGATTTTGAGGGGGCGTCCGTCTGCGCCGATGTCGAGGTTTTGGTAGGTCACGCGCGTGTCCAGGCGGATGTGGGTGTCGCGCGCCAGCAGATAGCGCTTGGCGGTGATTACGCTGTGTTCGGTGAAGTGAAAGAAGTTCCCCGCCGCCGCCGCGCTGGCGCCGGCTTGCAGGGCGGCTTTGAAATGTGCGGGATGGCCCGCACCGCCGACCGCGACCACTGGAATGTGCACGCGATCAGATACGGATTTGATGAGCCCTAAATCAAAACCCTGTTTTGATCCGTCACGGTTGATGGAATTTAAAAGGATTTCACCAGCGCCCAATTCAGCGGCTTGGTGGGCTTGGTCGGCTGGCGTCGTGTCGATCCGTGTGCGCCCGCCGTCACGATAGACGCGGTGGGTGCCGTCGGTGATTTTGCGGGCGTCGATGGACACGACGATGCACTGTGCGCCAAAGCGTCCAGCAGCTTCGCTGACAAGGCGATGATTGTCCGTCCATGCGGTGTTGATCGATATTTTGTCTGCACCATGATCCAGCAGCCGCTGAATGTCTTCAACATTGCGGATGCCGCCGGCAACGCTCAACGGTGCCTGGCTGTTGCGCGCGACGCTTTTGACGATGTCCGGTGAAATGGTGCGATTTTCGGCACTGGCGGTGATATCGACGAGCACCAGCTCGTCGATGCCCCAACGGTTGAGGTATTGGGCCGCGATGTCGGGGCGGCCGACCGGTAGGTAACGTTGAAAGTTGATGCTCTGCACGATGATGTCACCACGCAAGATCAACATTCCGACAAGACGGGATTTCAGCATGAACGTATTACCGATTGGTGTTTTCAAGCCCGCAAATGCGGGAAAAGTTGCGCAACAGTTTCAGGCCGCTTCGTTGGCTTTTTTCCGGGTGAAACTGGGTGGCATAAATGTTGCCTGTTTGGATCGCGCCAACATAATGCCCGCTGTATTCACAGCGCGCAGATACGATGGTGTCGGTGCAATCAAGATGCAGGGAATGATCGAAAAAGAAATGATTGTCCGTTGTGATTCCGGCAAAAAAAGCATCGTCTTGGGGCGTAATTTCCAGGTTGTTCCACCCCACCACGGGAACGTGGTGCTCAGCGGGCAGGTTGAATTTACGCACCGACCCTTTGACCCACCCCAGTCCTTTGTGGTGGCCGAGTTCCTCAGAATCGTCGGCCAACAACTGCATCCCTAAACAGATCCCAAGGAACGGTGTGGATTGTTCAAGAACGGCCTCGGACAACGGTCCGATCAAATCGGATGTGTTGAGGCTCTGCATCGCCGCACCGAACGCGCCGACGCCGGGCAAAATGATGCCCGCGGCTTTGGCGATGTCGGCGGGGTTGTCGGTCGAGACGTTGGCAATGCCAAGCAGGTCGAGCGTCGCCGAAACCGATCCGACATTGCCCATGCCGTAATCGATGATGGCGATGGCGCGGTGGTCGATGTTGCTCATAAGTCGTTTTCCGTATTCAGCACCCAGCGCCCGGCTTCATCGCGTTTCCAATAGTCGGGGTTGCGACAGGCTTCTGCAACGTCTTCGAATTCTTTGGCGGTGATGCCGATGTAGTCGCAGAACTTTTCGATATAGCGGGGATGGCAAGCGCCGTCGTAACGGTGCACCAGTTCTGCGGCCTCTTCACGGTTCATGAGCCCAAGGTTGATCGCTTCGTTGACTTTATCGGTGACTTGGCCGAAACCGAATTTCAGATACTTGATGTATTGGTTGACCATATAAAAGTCTTCGTCGAGCGATTGCACCCCGGTGATGTCGCCGATTTCTTCCGGTGGTTCTTCGCGTTTGATCAGGCCGTGGGCGACGGCAAATTCCGCATTTTTGTGGTAATTGAAATCCTCGATATAATAGCCGAGATAGACGATCCGCAAATTGGCTTTACCCATTTCTTCATCATGCGGATACTTATAGAAGTGCACGTCCCGGGGGCCGATTTCGCCACTCATCAGTGCCGACGGATCGCCACCTTGCAGGGTGTTGCAGTATTTCATTCGCGACGCATCCCCATCGCTGGAGCCGTGACTTTCGCCGAGCGTGAACGCAGGGTTTTCGCCCAAAAATATCAGTGGGATTTGATATGCGATGGCGGTGTGAATGGGAATGGCGTAGAGCGGCAGTTCCGTGGCCTTGCACCAGTTGGCGTGCTTTAAAAAAGCTTCGCGCATCATTTGCTTCCACACCTGCGGGTTGGGGCTGATCGAAATCATGTCGAAGCCGTGGGAAACCAAATTGGCAAGGTTCGCCGCGCCACGGTCCACCAATTGTTCCGGTGGGTAGACGCAGCTCACCAACAATGGCTTCATGCCCAGCTGATCGCGGACATAGAACGCTTGGCGGGTGCTGTCTTTGCCGCCGCTAACGGCGATGATGCAATCGTATGCGCATTTGCTGTGTGCGCGGCCCCAATCGGCGATGCTTTGAAGCTCAGTTGTGCGCGTGTTCCAATCAATGGTGCCGGCCCGGCGCTGCACATTAAAATTGCACGCGGGGCAAATGCCGTTTTCATCGAATTTGATGTTCGGGCGGCTTGATGGATTGAGGCAGGTTTTGCAGTAAGTGATGGCCATTTATGTGCGGTTCTTAATCTTGTCCATGGGTCGGTTTCTCTTTGAATAGCGCCATATATACGCTGTCGATTTCGCCACCCTCAGCGTCGAGGAACTGGCTTTTTTTGACGCCGTCCGGTTTCATGGCGCTGCGGGCCATAATATTCAGCATGGCGGTGTTGGTCGCCATGGTTCCGGCGGTGATTTTTCGTATATCGCGTGCATCAAACAAAAATGCGATGACCCCCATCCACACTTCAAGGCCGAGGCCCTGGCCGCGCGCATCCTCGGCGCCGATGAGCAATCCGATATCGGCGGTTTTGTTTTCTGCGCTGACATAGGCGTTGATGGTGCCGATGTGGCGGGTGTCGTCGCCCTGGCGTTCGATGGCCCAGTAATAGTTGGGGCTTGCGTCGAATGAGCGGGCATAGGTCAGGCAGCTTTCCAGGTTGTGAGTGCAGTGGCGCTGTTCGCTATATCGCATCAGCGTTTTGTCGTTCAACCATGACAAATGACGCGGGCCAACGTGACGGTCCTGGAACGGGACGAGATTGAGGCGTTTGGTTTTAAGAGTTGCGCTTGCCATGCTCTAGTGCACTCCGTCGCCATCAATCAGCGAAACGATGGGTACGTTCAGCACCTCCGCTTCCGCAAACAAGGACGATTGCATGCCGACCACAAGATCGGACGCGGCCACGACCGTCGTCCCGTCGCCATCACTGGAAATAATGACCCTTGGGTTTTTGGTCTGCGCATAGGCCGCGTACTTGCCGGGGGTGTCTTTGGGATGGGGTCTGATCACGACGGTGGCGTTTGAAAGGGCAAAGGGTGCGCGCCCGTTCAGGTCGGTCCCCGGTTTGGAAAGTTCACCGATAACGTAATCGAGACATTCAAACTCATCGTAATTTCCGAGCCGTCCGGCGGCACTCATTTCGCGGCTGTTTTCGGACACAAACAACACCACGGTTTCATCCGCTTTGACGCGCCACAGCGTGCGCAAGGCTTGACGCCCGGGGGCGTCTTGTTTCACGCGTTGTTTGAGCAGACCGATGTGAAGGTCGCCGCCGACCTGGACGCTGCCGTGCGCCAAGCCGCCCGCAATCAAAATATCGCGGCAGTCTTCATCAATGGCGAAAACGCAATCGGGCTGAACCAACAGTTGCTCTTGATCCATAAAGCGGCGCACCAAATTGATTTTGTGATCCGTAAAGGCGGTTGAGGAAATGCCCCTGGCGCGCGCGGCCTGCCAAAGCTTGAGGTCGGTGCGGTCATCAATGTCGGTGGTCGCCGTGATCAGATGGTTTGGGGCCAGTTCATACAGACGCGCGACGCATTCATCGGCACTGAAAGCGCTCCAGTCTTGAGCCTCTACCCCGGCCTTGCGCCAAAAATCCACAGCCGTGTCTTTGCCCGAGACCACCACGTTTGCGGTGTCGTCGAACAGGTCCGCGATGAAATCGCGAAGCGATGGGGGGGCGATTTGCGCTGCGTCAATCAGGGCGTGCAGAGCAATCAACTGGTTGGTGCCGCCGGGGTCGCGGCTGAAAAACAGGACCGTGTTCATCACGGCGCACCTAATGACGCAGGGTTTGCGGTGCGCAACGCGTCGCGTTGAGCGTGGACTTTGTGAACGATTTCGCCAAGACGTTCGATGCGTTCCGGCGACAGCTGGTAAGAGCATATGACGAACGGCATGATGGCGTTGTTTTGGACATCCTCGCACGTTGGGCACAGGTTGCCGTGATAGCTGCGTTGCGACAGGTTGAAGGGAAAGCCTTTGTTCCCGATGGCGCGCTTTTTCTGAAAGATCGGCAGCTTGTACAACGGTGCTAAATAACCGCCGCGGATGGGAAAACCCTCGGCCTGAAGCGCCTTGACGAACACATCGCGGCTGACGCCGACGGCGTTCTCATCAAAGCTTGCGGACCAGATGTAATAGACATGGCGGCAATCAGGCCTGACCGTGGGGGCCGTGACGCCATCGAGCCCTTGAACCAAATCGCTGAGTTGGTTTGCGTAGGCGATACGCTCATCGATAATGGCGTCGGCTTTATCCAACTGGGCGAGGCCGATAGCGGCGCTGACTTCAGACAGGCGGTAGTTGAAGCCGACCATGTTGGTGATGTCGTCCATGTCGTAGTGATCGACGAGGTTTTCACCGTGATTGCGGATCAACTCCAGTTTGCGCGCCAACATGTCGTCGTTGGTGATGCACACGCCGCCTTCGCCAGCCTGAATGTGTTTGTGACGATTGAGGCTGAACACGCCGATGTGACCGATGGCCCCGGCGAAGACGCCGTTCTCGGTCGCCAACGGGCCTTGGGCGTTGTCTTCAATCAAGATCAAGTCGTGCTTGTCGGCGATGCGCCTCAGATCGTGCAAGCGCGCGGGATGGCCAAACAGGTTGACGGCAAAAATCGCTTTGGTCTTGGGCGTGATCGCGGCTTCGACCTGTATGGGGTCCAGGCAATAGGTTTGTGCTTCAATGTCGACAAATACCGGGATTGCGCCGTAAACCAACGGCGCCATGGCGGTGGCCGACATGGTGTAAGGCGGCACAATCACTTCATCGCCAGGCCCGACGCCGGCAGCGCCGATTGCCGCGTACAAACCCGACGTGGCCGAATTGGTGCTGACGGCATGCTTGACGTTGAATTTTTTACGCCACGCGACTTCAAGTTCTTGAACTTTCGGGCCGCCATGAAACTCTTTTCCCGGCGCGCCGATAAAGCCCGACAGCACGCCGGTGTCGAGAACCTCCAGCGCGGCGTCCCGTTCTTGTACGCCGATCTTGTTGAAGGGCTCAAGGGGCGCGTCAATAACGGGGGTGCCGCCCAAGAGGGCGAGAGTGTTGGTGCTCACGACAGGCTGGCCTTTGCTTGATTGAGAACGGCTTCGGCGAGCGCAAGGGTGGCGGCGGCGCTTTCGCCGCTGCTGACAGGTTCATGGCCGTTGCGCACGGCGTCGTACAGTTGATTGATGGCGTGCAGCATGGCTTGACCGTAGTGGGTGCCATATTCCCGGGTCGGGCCAAGTTCGTTGTAGCTTTGAAAATGAGGGCTTTCGATGACGGTGCGTCGCCGCACCGTGAAACCGAGGTCCTTGATCTCGATGGTTTCGCGCTCCGCCACCACATAGATTTCGAACAGGCTGTAATCTCTGGCATCGCCGCCGATCATGTGCGTGGGCACACCATTGGCGGAAAGAACGGCGTTCACCGTGGGGTCGTTTTCGTCATGGTCAACGCGACACTGGGCGACGGACAGGATGCTCAGTGGTGACGACAAGAGCCAAGACACCAGATCGATGGCATGGCTGGCGTTGTTGCGAACGCCCTTGTTGTAAAACACCGCAACGCTGCGAATTTTTCCGGTGTCGCCCGCCGATATCCGTTGGCGCAGTTCAGCCATCGCCGGATCGAAACGACGGGTGTAATTGACGAGCAGGGGCTTTTCGGCCCTGCGGTAGGCGGCGGCGGTTTTTTTCAGTCGCGCCGGATCGGTTCCACCCGGTTTTTCGGCCAGCACGCCGCGAACGCCGGTGGGCAAAAGAGCGTCGAGAATGTCGGCATGTTGCGCCGTCGGTGCGCAAATGCTGGCGACATCATGGGCGGGGGCGGATTTTATCCATTCGCGGAGATTGGCGTAACCTTCCGCAATGCCCCAATACGCCATGAACGCCTTACGTTTGGCGTCGTCCGGTTCGACGCAAGCGGCAATTTCAAAGCCATCGTGGCGTCGATACGCACCGGCGTGAGAAAAGATGTTGTCGTCCGCAGCTTGGCGGTCTTGGTCGAAACCGCCCGCGATGCGACCGCAGCCGAAGATCACGGCTTGTAAGGGGGGCGTTTTAGACATGGCGATGTTTGATGTTTTCGTTGACCCGCGCAATGTCCGGGTTTTTGGCCAAAAAGTTGAAAATGTCGGCCAGCGTAAACTCTGGGTTTTGTGGATAAAGCCCGGCAAAGACCGCACGGATCAGCGTCAGGTCTTCAGCCGTATCCAATGTTAAGCGTAGTTCAGGCCGGGTCAGTGCGGCGGGTGCGATGACATTCGACAAGCTGTAGAGTTCTGGGTGGCGATAAATATACAGGCTGACGTGTTCGTGATCGGTGGGATCGTCGGTGCGTCTGGCGACGTCCGCGAGAATGCTGGTGGCGAACACCTGAGTGTCCATGCCGATGGGATACGCGCGGGTGAGAATATTGGACGTGTAGTCAACGCCGGCTTGCAGGTGGTGCTGGATCGTCTGCTCAACGATTTCAGGATCAATCAGCGGGCAATCTCCGGTCAGTTCAACAATGACGTCCGCGTTGTGCGCGCGGGCGGTGTCGAACACCCGCGCAAGCACGTCTTCTTCACTGCCGCGATGCACACCGACGCCCAAATGCCGTGCCAGGTCGATGATGGGTTGGTCCGCAGCGTTGCGCGTGGTTGCTATGGCGATGGCGTCCAGTGACGGAACCCGTTGCAGGCGTTCGACCATCAGTTCCAGCATCGGCTTGTTCACGGCCTCCATGAGGACTTTTCCCGGCAAGCGCGATGAGGTCATGCGCGCTTCGATGGTGGCGACGGTTTTCAGGGCCTGGCTCATTGCATCTGGCTCATTGTACAAGGTCCCACTGCATTGCCGTTCCGCGACCGATATTGACCTTGGCGCGCTTGCCGAGGATGTCGGAGAGGTACTTCGGCTTGAGCCCATAGCCAGGACGGATCGAGCGCACGTTTTGGTCCGTGAACGCATCACCCGCCTTGATGTCCGCAACCGCATAAAGCGAACGGCGAAAAACGCTGTTTTGCTCTTCGCACACTTTGCGTTCATATCCCGCCGTGCCCAGCGCCTGCCAAACGGCCAGACAGCCGTTGGTGAGGTCTTTCAACTCGGCGGGCTCCAGCGAAAAGGCCGCGTCCGGCCCGCCGTCGGCGCGCTTGAGCGTAAAGTGCTTTTCGATGATGCGCGCACCCAGCGCAATGGCTGCGATGGACGCGAAGGTGCCGTGGGTGTGATCGGACAGTCCCGCAAGCACATCGAAACGCGCCGCGATGTCGGGTATGGTGTTGAGGTTCAGATCTTCAAGCGGCGTGGGATAGCCGCTGGTGCAGTGAAGCAGCGCCAACTGCTCGCAGCCACCGCGCCGGGCGGCGGCGACGGCCTCTTCGATTTCTTCCAAGTTCGCCATGCCGGTGGAAATGATCAGCGGTTTGCCGGTGGCGGCGGCTTTTTTGATCAGCGCCAGATCGATCGCTTCGAATGACGCAATTTTGTAGGCTGGCGCGTTAAGTTCTTCCAGATAGTCCACGGCGGTGGCGTCGAAGGGGCTGGAAAAAACGCTCAGTCCCAGCTTTTTTCCGTGTGCGAACAATGCCTCATGCCAGTCCCAAGGGGTGTGCGCTTGTTGGTAAAGCTCGTACAAGCTACGGCCATTCCACAGGCCGTCTTGAATGCGAAAATCGGGACCGTCATGGTCGATGGTGAGCGTGTCGGCGGTGTAGGTTTGCAACTTGACGGCGTCCGCACCGCTTGCCTTGGCCGCGTCCATGATGGCGAAGGCGCGGTTGATGTCGCCGTTGTGGTTGCCGGACATCTCGGCGATGACGTATGGCGGCCGGTCGGTGCCGATGACGCGACCGTCGATGGTGATGGTGTGTTGTTTCATGGGGCTTGTTTTTCTTTGTCGACCTTGCGGATGGTGAGGTGATAGCGGTGGCCGCGATGGACAAAAAAGGCCGGGTATTTTTCATTGTCCACGGTGCGCAACAGGTCGAACTGATCGGCGATCGTGGCGTTGGGGTCGAGTTGGCTGTCTTTGGGAAAACGCCGGGCGTAGCGAGTGGGTTCACCTTCTTGCGGCTGGCCTTCTGCCGGCGTGTCGGCCTCAAGAAAACGTTGGCAGAGTGCGATTTGCATGGCACCCAAGCATTGGTGCAATTCTTCGATCAGTTCGTGGCCCTCGAAGTTCACGTGGTCGCGGTAGACGATGGGGCCGCTGTCGACTTCATCGGCGGCGTCCAGCAGACATAGCGCGATGTCGTTGTGGCCTTCAATGATCATCCAGGACAAAGGTGAAAAGCCGCGTCCTTCGGGCAAGTCGCTGGCATGAACCACCAGATTGCGGTGGTTTTTCGCCAACACGGCGGGCGGGGTTATTGTGACGCAGCCCAAATAAAAGGTGACGCCGCCGTCGGAAATTTCCTCATGACTGCGGCACAAACGCGCTTGGTCGCCGTTGGATATGGCCCACGCGACCAGCCGTTCGGCGTACGGCAACACCCAGCTTGGGTTATCGACAACCACGCTGATGGTGCGCGGCTTGGTCCACCAATCGAATGTGGGTTTCATGTGCTCAACGCCTGATATGTTCGTTGCGCCCCAAGGCCGTCGCATATGGTCGCGGCCTTGTCGCTCATGGTCTTGAGACGCTCGGGCCTGGAAAGCAAAGCCGTGACCGCGCCCGCGATGTCGCTCACCGTCACGCTTTGGTGCCAGCCAACCGATGCTGCCGCGCCGACTTTTTCAAGTTCGCGTGTAATCAGATTTTGATTGTCTGCAACGATGACGATCAGGCTGGGCAGTCCCAGACAACAACGTTCCCACGAGGTGGTCCCGCCAGCGCCGATGGCAAAGTCGGCCTGGCTCATGAGTGCGGCCATGTCCGTGACTTCGCTATGCACTGTTATGCCAAAGGGGGATCGTGCCGCCATCGCGCGAACCTTTTTAGAGTGTGGCGCCTGGGTGCCCAAGATCACCTCGGTGTGACCTTGAAAGCCGGTTTGATCCAACGCCAGCAGCGTGCGTTCGGTGAGGTTGTGGCTGTCGGTTGCTCCAAAACTGATGAGCACCCGGGCAAGCCCTATATCTGCACCGCGCCGTTTCAAGGCTTCGTACCGCGCCTGCGAAAATTGTCGGCGCAGAAGTGCGAAGTCCGGCCCGATCAGATATTGGCAGTGTTGCGGAACCAAAGGTTTGTAGTCCTCGGCCGAGCGCCTAAATGTTTGGTCGAGCAGAAAATCGCAGTCGTGCGGTCTGTCGGCCAAGTCGTCGATAACCAGTATGCGCCGGGCGAAGCTGCGACAACTTTGTTCGAACGTTTGGTCGAGGTCATAGTGATCGACCACCAGCAAATCACAACCTCTGAAAACGTGGGCTGCGAGTTCGTCCGCGTTGTGGGCGTTTTTCAGCGTCCGCCACTCAAAAACGGATTGCGCCAGCGCGGGAACGAACTCGGGTGTTTGGGCAAGGCCGCTAAAAAGGACCTCCCAGCCGTTTTCGGCCAGCACGTTTGCAAGGCTGAGGCAGCGCATCACATGACCGCCGCCGCTCAGTTGCGTGGCGTCTGCGCGGATAACGGCGAGGGGCATCTGTCGGCCTTACGTGGTCTTTTCGAACACCCACCAATTGAGGTTGTCCAGTTTTGTGACGCGTTTCCAGAAGAAACCATAATCAATCAGCTTTAGATCGGGGAAGTTGCTCATCCAGTAATCGCCAAAATCGCGCCGGAACAACAGACCACTTTGATCACGATAAGAAATTTCGTCCGGAGTGTCGGAAAAATATTCAGCACATAAAATATATTTTCCGGACACTCGATGCATTTCCGTCAAAGAAGCCAAGAGATCGTCGGGGGAAATGTGGATTAAGACGCCGCTTGTAAAAACGAGATCAACGGAGCCGTCTTTAAGGGGAATTGACGAGGCCATGCCGTCATGGATGTCGGTGTCTTCAACGACGTTGTCGATGCTTAAAATTTCACGGGCGCGGGCGTTGGGTTCCAAGGCGATCAACCGGGCGTCGGTGATGCGTCGAAGGGCACGTAAGTTGATACCAAGGTTGGTGCCAACCTCTAAAATGCTGGATGGCGGAAAACCAGCAAGGGGTTGGAGCATGCGGGCCCATACCTTGGTGGTTTCTTGCAATGTCTTATCGTCGGCAAGGTTGCGTTGAAGATAGGCATTGCCAAAGTCACCCCGCCAAAAGTCCAATGTGTGAGCAGGTTTTTTTGCTGAGCTCATTTAGGGTCGTCTCCTGTGCGAACGAAGATTAGACGTGGGGTCTGGAGACACCACGGTGGTTGCTGTTGATGGTGTTAAGGGTTGGGTTTGAATCTAGGACTTTTAAGATTGCGCGATAGTTTAAAGTTGTTGGGTCACCCACAATGTGAGCAAACAGGGCCTGAAAAAAATCCAGGTCTTCGGGATAATCAAGGGTCCATCGGTGATCTGTTACAGATCCGCCAGGGCCGCTCAACGCTGTCCTCGATACGGTTGAGTTTTGCCGTAGCCACGGGGTGACGTGTTCGCGTTGGTGGGCGGTGTTCGCTTGGCGATGCGCCATGTCCAACGCTGTCATGGTAAAGGCTTCGCAATCGAGGCCATGAGGAAAAGACGGTGGCATATTGTTGCACGCGTAATTTGAATTTTCTTGCTCACGCAGCGTCAATACGGCGTCGCAGACCTCAAAATCAATTAAGGGACAATCGCTGGTAACGCGCAAAATAACGTCTGCCTTAACCGCCATGGCCGCTTTGTGATAACGCCCTAAAACATCACTTTCGTCGCCACGCACCACTACTATTTCCCGCGCTTCACAGAGGCTGACAATGGGGTCATTTTCAGGGCCTTCGGGTACGGCACAAACAACGGTATCGGCATTTGGGATGTTTTGGCAGCGGCGCAAAACATGTTCCAGGACGGGGCGTCCGCCGAGATCTCGCATCACCTTTGCGGGCAAGCGGCTTGAGCCCATGCGGGCTTGTATTATGACCGCTGTGCAGCTCACGTTTCAGCTTCGGCCATCAGGGCTTTTATTTCTTCAACACCGATAAATTCGGCCCGATCGCTGGAATAATGGAAATCTTCCGCGACGGGGGTCATATTATCAAACACGTGAGTATCGGGGTCCCAAAAGGACATCGCAGGAACGATGATGTAGCGGTCGTCCATGGCCAGTGTGTTACGTGCGTCGTCCGAGGTGATCATCACCTCATGCAGTTTTTCGCCGGGGCGAATGCCGATGACTTTGGTCGGTAAGTCTGGTGCGATGGCCGCAGCAATGTCGATAATGGTTGAACTGGGGATTTTGGGGACAAAAATTTCACCGCCATGCATGAGGGATAGAGACGATAAAACGAAATTGACACCTTGATTGATCGTTACCCAAAATCGCGTCATCCGTGGGTCTGTAATAGGCAGGTGGTCGCTGCCTTCGTCACGTAGCTTTTGAAAAAAGGGTACGACGCTGCCGCGTGAGCCGATCACATTTCCATAGCGGACAACGGCAAAGGCGGTTGCTCCGGCGCTCAGGTTGTTGGCTGCGACAAATATTTTGTCTGAGGCCAGCTTGCTGGCGCCGTACAGGTTGATCGGATTGGCGGCTTTGTCCGTGGACAGGGCGATAACCTTTTTGACATTGGCGCGGATCGAGGCCGTCACAACGTTTTCCGCGCCATGCACGTTGGTGCGGATGCATTCGAACGGATTGTATTCGGCCGCCGGAACGTGTTTTAGGGCCGCCGCGTGGATCACGTAATCGACGTTGCGCATGGCCATTTCCAAGCGGTCACAATCGCGGACATCACCAATGAAATAACGCAAAATGTCTTCATATTTTCGAAATACGGGGTCCGTTTGCATTTCGAACTGCTTGAGTTCATCGCGCGAGAAGATGATGATTTTTGTCGGGCTGAAATTTTGCAAAACGTAGCGGATAAATGCTTTGCCAAACGACCCGGTGCCGCCGGTGACCAGGATCACCCGACCGTCGATGTCCGGCGCGGCGGTCTTGAAGGTGCGGTGTGTCAACGCGGCGGGGGGCTTGGGTGTTGAATTTGTCATGTGATTTTGCGTCCAATTGAAGGTGCGTATGGCTTGAATTCAGGCGCGCTACCGCAGGCCGGGTGAAAGGATGTCTTTGTGACACAAGCCTACCCAACTCATAATTAGCTTAATGTTCATCACGCGAACACTAAGGTCAAGGGCTTTTTATCCCTTACATGGAAGGGAATTCATGGGGTTTGAGGTGTGCGTGAAAACACCTATGCATATTTTAACTTTCATGTTTTTATCGCAAACACGTTAACGTCCTGAAAATTATCCTTAACTTGTCGGGTGAATATGGGATTTGGGCAGTTTTACAGGGACGCTTCCCCCCAACATGTTGAGCAAAACGGTGACCCGTGAAGCATCACTATAACTGTCGAACAGGCCTTCAAGATTGGTGAAAGGGCCGGTGCTGACACGGACGGCGTCGCCTTTTTTAAGGCCTTTTGTCGCGTCAAGCTGGATAAACCCGGTATCGTTTTCACGTTTGCGAATTTCCAGGATCACGTTGTCGCCAAGGGGGGCGGGGGTATCGCCATGGCACACCAGGTTTTGAATGCCATAGGTGGACTGAATAGCCCGCCAGCGCATTTTGGCCGTGTCCATATGGATGAAAATATAACGCTGGAATAAGGGTACGGCGATATTGTCCACCCGCCGGGCATGGCGGCGTTCTTTGAGGAATCGCGGTAAATAGGTTTGAAACCCTTGATGTTCCAAATTGATTTGTGCCTTGGCTTCCCCGCGGGCCTGAGTGTGGGCGACATACCAATGGGCATGGTCTGAGGATTGAGACATGTCATTGGCCTCCGGCGTCGGGCGCGACGCGCATGAAATCGGGGGCCAGGATGTGGGTGTCTTTTAGATGAGCGTGAAGGTAGCTGAATGCACCTTGGGGGTCGTTTAAATCGGTTAAAATGATGGCGTCGAATGTGCGGGCATCGGCCAATGATTTGGCGGTCTGCACGTTGTGATAAAGCGCTCCGTCGGATGCATCGTCGACGATATTCACCAGTTCGATGTCAAACCGGGTGGCGCACAGAACGGCAATTTCGGTCAGATCACTCATTCCATACAGGCAAACGCGTTTCCACCCGTGGCTTTCACATTGTAAAAACAACGCTTCGCATTGAGACCGCGCGCGGCGATAAAAATTGAACGAGGTGCTGAGAAACCGGGTGGTCAGGCGGCTCTTTTCCGAAAACCCTTCCGGGGTTAGGTAATAGGCATAGCGATTGCGCGGAACCTGTTGGACCTTGATCAACCCCTTGCGCATACAGCGTTTCAGGTACGCGTTGGTCAGCCCTAAGGCAATGCCGAGGTCCTTGGCCAGACCGCGTTGGGTAACTTGATGGTTTTCTTGCACCGACGACAACACGCCCAGGGTAATTTCGTCTTCGGTGTTCATGGGGTCATCCGCCATCACACAGGCTCCGCGTTTGCGGGGAGGATGGTTTGCAACGCCTGAACCACCCGGCTGACATCGTCGTCGTTCATGTCGGGAAACAACGGCAAAGACAAACACCGGGCGTAATATTCGTCGGCACCATTGAGGGGTTTTGTGCCATATAAGTTTTCGTAATAAGGCTGCCGGTGCACCGGCAGATAATGGACCTGGGTGCCGATACCGGCGGCGAGCAATGTGCTCATCACGCGGGCGCGGTCCATTTTGGCGGCTGCGAAATCAATCAGCACCACGTATAAATGCCAGCCTGGTTGGCCGTTGCGCACCCGCCCGGCGGGTCGAACGATGGGGTGTAGTGGACGCAAAAGGTCATCGTACACGTCGACCAGGTGTTGGCGGTGGGTGACAAACGCGTCCAGTTTGTTGAGTTGGCTTGCGCCGAGCGCACAGTGCAGCGCGCTGGCGCGGTAATTGTAGCCCAACTCGTGCATTTCGTAATACCACGGGTTGGGCGTTCCGTCCGAACTGGTGGCTTGGGCGACGTTGCGTAATTTTTCAGGTGTGCGAACCATGCCATGGCTGCGCCGGCTGATCATTTTTTCATACAGATCTTCACGATTGGTGGTGATCACGCCGCCCTCACCCATGGTGATGGTTTTCACCGGGTGGAGAGAAAATACGTTCATATCGCTTTGTGCACACGAACCCACCGCCGTAACCGTCCCGTCCGCCGTTTGGAGGGTGCCGCCGATGGCATGACAGGCATCTTCGACCACGGCCAGGTGGTGGTGCCGGGCAAAATCGGAGATCGCCGCCATGTCGGCGCATTGACCGTTCAAGTGAACCGGGAAGATGGCCGCAACATCTTCCCCGGCTGCGGCATAAGCCTGCGTTAAGGTTTCGAGAGTGATCAACCCGGTATCGGCGTCAACGTCGCAAAACACCACGTCCGCACCCGCGTAGCGCACCGCGTTGGCGGTGGCGAGAAAGGTCAAGGTCGGCACGATCACTTTGTCACCGGGCCCTAAATTCAAGGCCAGCACCGCCAGATGAAGTCCCGCCGTGCCACTGGAGCAGGCGATCGCGTATTTTGCACCGACTTTGCGGGCGAAAGCTTGCTCGAACGCATCGATTTCAGGCCCGCTGGTGAGCCAATCGCTTTGCAAAACACGCGCGACCGCCGCCAGATCGTCCGTGTCGATGGTGTGACGACCGTAGGGCAAAAAGTCCGACGAATTGGAGTGTGCAGAACCAGAGGCTGAGCGGGGCACTTGGGTCATGAAGCTTGAAAAATCCCAATTGAGTTAACGGTGTCTGGTGTTCATGTCCTGAACGTAGTGGGCAGGTTAGCGCAAAAGGCAATCGTGGGTCAAACACTTCGGTACCTTTTGCGTCACAGGAACGTTGCCCCGGTCGGCCAGAGTCTGTAATGATTCGGGCCAGCCTTATTCCCTTGGGTATTTTGTGAACTGGAACCGCATTTGGTGAATAAAACCATTCTCGTCACCGGCGGTGCCGGCTATGTCGGCTCTCACGCGTGCAAGGCGTTGGCGGCGGCGGGCTATACTCCGGTGAGTTTCGACAACCTTTCCAACGGTCACGCATGGGCGGTTCAGTGGGGGCCGTTGGTGCGCGGGGATGTGTTGACCCCGGCGGATCTGGACGCGGCGATCCGTGCTTATAGCCCGGCAGCGGTGATGCATTTCGCGGCTTTGATCGAGGTCGGCGCATCGCTGGCGCAGCCCGGTGATTTTTATCGCACCAACGTCACCGGCACCTTGAATGTTTTGGAAGCCATGGGTCGTGCGGGCGTGGACAAAATGGTTTTTTCCAGCACCTGCGCGGTCCACGGCGATGTGGGCGACGCGCTGATTTCGGAATCCTCGCCGATTGCCCCCATCAGCCCTTATGCCAGGACCAAGGCCGTGGTCGAAGGTCTGTTGGCGGATTTTTCCGTGGCCCATGGTTTAAACGCCGCGGCGCTGCGGTATTTCAATGCGTCCGGTGCCGATCCGGACGGTGAATTGGGCGAAGCCCACGATCCCGAAAGCCATTTGATCCCGATTGCCTGTCAGGCGGCGTTGGGGGTGCGCGCGGGCATGGCCATTTATGGCGAAGATTATGCCACCCCGGACGGCACCTGCGTGCGCGATTATATTCATGTGTCCGATCTGGCAAACGCCCACGTGAAGGCCTTGGCCCGGGTTCTGGCGGGCAAAACAGGTGTTGAGGCCTTTTGCCTTGGCGGCGGTGTGGGTACATCCGTGCGCCAAGTTCTAGATGCCGTGAAACGCATTTCCGGCGCGGATTTCCCGGTTCAGATGCAGACCCGGCGCCTGGGAGACGCACCGATGCTGGTGGCGGACGTCGCCAAGGCGCAGGCGGAACTGGATTGGACGCCCAACCACAGTGATCTCGACACCATCGTCGAAACGGCCTGGAATTGGCACAAAAGCTAAGCTCTCGCTTGTGGGGCGGTCCTGAGTTCGCTAAAAGAAACCCTTGGCAGCGCCCAGGGTTGGGCGGCGGTCAGGCTGTGCCACTTGTCTTGGGGATCATTTCATGAAAGTCGTCATTCTTGCCGGTGGGTTCGGCACCCGCATTGCCGAGGAATCCGACCTCAGGCCCAAGCCGATGGTGGAAATCGGCGGGATGCCGATTTTGTGGCACATTATGAAAATGTATGCCGCCCATGGCTTGACCGATTTCGTCGTTTGCTTGGGCTACAAGGGCTACATGATTAAAGAATACTTTGCGAACTATGTTTTGCATCGTTCCGACGTCACCGTCAATTTGGCCAGAAATGAAATCACCTACCATGCATCTGAGGCCGAAGACTGGCGGGTGACGCTGGTCGATACCGGAGCCGACAGCATGACCGGCGGGCGGGTCAGGCGGGTGGCCGGTTATTTGGACAAAGACGCGCCGTTTTGCATGACCTATGGCGATGGCCTGTCCGATGTCGACATCACCAAACTGATCGCCTTTCACAACGATGCGGGCCGCGATGCGACCGTGACCGTGGTGCGGCCATCGGGGCGTTTTGGCGCGACACGTCTGGATGGTGATCGGGTCACGGATTTCGTCGAAAAACCGGCTGGCGAGGGCGACTTTATCAACGGCGGTTTTTTTGTCCTGGAACCGGGCGTTTTGGATCGCATTGGCGGCGACGAGACCATTTGGGAACGGGCCCCCCTGGAAGGCCTGGCCAAAGACGGTCAGTTGGGCGCGTTTACCCACGACGGGTTTTGGCAGCCCATGGACACGTTGCGCGAAAAACGTCTGTTGGAAGACTTATGGGCCAGCGGTGCGGCCCCGTGGAAAATGTGGGATTAAGCGATGTCGTTCCCCGATGACGCTTGGGCCCGCACCACGACGATCATTGTCAGCCATCATTCCCGTGCGGTGATCGGGCCGTGTCTGGACAGTGTCGCGGCGTCCGCACGGATCATCGTGATCGACAATGAAAGCACGGACGACACCCTGGACATCGTGCGCAGGCGTGCGCCGGGGGCTGAAATCATTCAAAATGCGGTCGGTGTGGGCTATGGCAACGCCGCCAGCCAAGGCCTCGCCCGGGTGCAAACCGAATATGCGTTGCTGATGAACCCCGATGCCCAATTTGTCGACGATGCTTTGGCCCGTTTGGTGGGGCAAGCCGACGCCACCCCCGATGCGGGGCTGCTGTCGCCGTTGTTGATCGGCGATGACGGCGATTTTGACCGGGCGTGGAACGGGCCCTTGTTTCAGCGCGACCAAATGCCCAGCAACCGGGGCAACGAACCCAGACCGGAAGGCCCGTTTTGCACCTGGGTGGTCTCGGGCGCGGTGAACCTGGTGCGCATGTCGGCCCTGAACACGGTCGGCTTTTTCGATGACGCGATTTTCCTGTACCATGAAGACGATGATATTTGCCTGCGTTTGATGGCGGGCGGGTATAAGGTTCTGGTCGTGGCAGATGCGTTGGCGCATCACATTGGCGGCGGGTCGATTGGCCGGGGGCGGGCGCAACACTGGGAAAAATTTTACAACATGTCATGGTCCAGACTGTATTTCGAAGCCAAGCACAACAGCCCCGCTGCGGCACGCACCCTGGCGTGGCGTCAAATGGCGCGTTTTGGGGCAAAGGCCTTGATGGTGTTTCGGCCTGAAAAGGCCCACCGCGACGCGGCGCGTTTTTGCGGTGCGCTGGCGTATTTGCGGGGCTATCCGGCCTCCAAAACAACCCGCCGGGCGCGCCCTGAGGTATCTCATGATCGATCTTGATTTTTGGCGCGGAAAACGCGTGTTCCTGACCGGCCACACGGGCTTTAAAGGCACGTGGATGGCACTGTGGCTGCAAAGCCTCGGCGCGCAAGTGTCCGGTTTTGGCCTGGCCCCGGATCAAACCCCCAGCTTGTTCAGCTTGCTGTCGCCGTGGCCGGAGTTGACCTCAACCCTCGCGGACGTGCGCGATGGCGCTGCCCTCAAACGCGCGGTGGCGGCGGCTGATCCGGAAATTGTCATTCACATGGCGGCTCAGGCCCTGGTGCGGCGTTCATACCGCGATCCGGTGGATACGATGGCGTCGAACGTCATGGGCACGGTCCATTTGATGGAGGCCCTGCGCGGGGCCGATCATCTTCAAGTCGCGCTGATTGTCACCTCGGACAAGGTTTATCAAAACACCGATGACGGTGCGGCGTTTGGCGAAGATGCCCGGCTTGGCGGGGATGACCCGTATTCGGCGTCCAAGGCGGCCCAGGAAATCGTCACCCATGCGTGGGCGAAAAGCTATTTTTCCGATACCGGCGTGGTGATCGCCAGCGCGCGTGCGGGCAATGTGATCGGCGGCGGCGATTTTTCCGAAGACCGTTTGATCCCCGACATCTACCGCGCCCTGTCGGCGGGGGAAACATTGACCCTGCGCAACCCCGATGCGACCCGCCCATGGCAACATGTGCTGGATTTGAACGGCGGCTATTTGATGTACATCGAACGCTTGGCAAACCGTCCGAACGCCACCCCCCGGGCCTTGAATTTCGGCCCCCCACCGGGGCCCGGGGTTGCGGTCGGGGCGATCACCGATAAAATGATGGCCGCCCTTGGCGGGGATATGGCGCGCACCGTGACGCCTTCGAACCTGAAGGAAAAAACCTTGTTGTCGGTGGACGCCAGCCGCGCGCGCGACATATTGGGGTGGCGGGCAAAGCTGAATGTTGACGATGCGGTGCGTCTGACCGCCGACTGGTACGGGGCGTTTTTAAACGGGGCCGATGCCCAGGACATCACCCGGCGCCAGCTTAAAGACTACGGAGCACACCTATGACCAGCTGCCGGTTTTGCGGATCCGAGATCACTTTAAGCTTGGTGGACCTTGGCCTCCAGCCGCCGTCCAACAGCTATTTGAACAGCGCCGACGCGGATGAAAAGGCGTTTCCCTTGCATGTCCAGGTGTGTGAACGCTGTCATTTGGTGCAACTGACCGACGATGTGCCGCCGGACGAGATTTTCACCGCCGATTATGCTTATTTTTCGTCCTATTCGGCCACTTGGGTGGCGCACGCCAAACGCTACGCGGAGGCCATGATCAAGCGTTTCGGCTTGGGTCCAGACAGCCGCGTGGTCGAAATCGCCAGCAACGACGGCTATTTGTTGCAGCATTTCGTGGCCGCCGGGGTCAAGGTTCTGGGCGTCGATCCGGCTGCCGGGTGTGCCGCTGCCGCGGGTGAAAAAGGCGTGCCGACGGAGGTCGCGTTTTTCAACGCCGCCACCGCCACCCGTCTGCGTGACGCGGGCCTGGGTGCCGACCTGATGGCGGCGAACAATGTCTTGGCCCACGTGCCCGACATCAAAGGCTTTGTTGAAGGTTTTGCGATTTTGCTCAACCCCGACGGGGTGCTGACGGTGGAATTTCCCCACCTGTTGAATTTGTTGGATGGGGTGCAGTTCGACACCATTTACCACGAACATTATTCGTATTTGTCGCTGTTGGCGGTGGAACGCATTTTTGCCGGTGGCGGGTTACGGGTGTTCGACGTCGAAGAAATTTCCACTCACGGGGGCTCGTTGCGGGTGTTTGCGTGCCTGGCGCGTGCTGAACACGCCAACCAACCGGGTTTGGCGGCGGTGCGCGCCAAAGAACACGCCGCCGGACTGCACACGCGGGCGGCTTACCTGGGCTTTGAGACCAGGTGCCAGGACCTGCGCCGGGGCTTGACGGCGTTTTTGGACGCGGCCCGCTCGGATGGCAAAACCGTGGTCGGCTACGGTGCCGCGGCCAAGGGCAACACGCTGTTGAATTATGCCCATGTGGGGGCGGAGCACATTGATTTCGTGTGTGACGGCAATCCGGCCAAACAGAATAAATTTTTACCGGGCAGTCGAATTCCGGTTTTGTCGCCCGATCACATCCAGACCGCCCAGCCCGATTACGTTCTGATCTTGCCGTGGAATTTGCGCGGGGAAATATCCCGGCAATTGGAATTCGTGCGCGATTGGGGCGGAAAGTTCGTTGTCGCGGTGCCCGAAATAGAGGTCTGGTGATGGACATAACCGCGTTGAAGGTTGCCGGTGCCGCGCTGATTGAGATTGAACGCCTGAACGATGAACGCGGTTTTTTCGCGCGCGGCTTTTGCCAGCGGGAATTTCGCGATGCCGGCCTGAACCTGGACGTGGTGCAAACCAACCTGTCGCACAACCTGCACAAGGGCACCTTGCGCGGATTGCATTACCAGGCCGCCCCCCACCCGGACCCGAAATTGGTCAGTTGCATTCAGGGGGAAATCTTTGACGTGGTGGTGGACCTTCGCGCCGGGTCAGACACCTATTTGCAGTGGTCGGGGGTGGACCTGAGTGCGCTCAACCATCGCGCCGTGTTCGTGCCGCCGGGCTGTGCCCACGGCTTTATCACGTTGAGCGACAATGCGGTGGTGCACTACCAGATGGGCGCGGAATTTGTTGCTGATTTGGCGCGCGGTGTGCGTTGGGATGATCCGGCGTTCGCCATTGAATGGCCGTTACGGCCCGCCGTGATGTCCGCCCGCGATGCCCATTACGATGATTTTGGTGGCCTGGATGATCGCAAAGGTGGCGGATGAGCCGCGTTCTGATCACCGGGGCCGGCGGCCTGATCGGCAAACACAGCCTTGCCGCGTTGGTGGCCCACGGCCATGACGTTCACGCCGTGGGTCGTTCAAGGCCGAAAATATCCCCCCCGGGGGTGACGTGGCACGCGTGCGATGTGTTGCACGCGGACGCCACCGAACGGATGGTCGAAAATGTCGCCGCGACCCATCTGCTGCATTTGGCGTGGGTGACCGATCACGGTCAATTTTGGCAATCGCCGCAAAATCACCACTGGTTGGCGGCGTCGAAACATTTGATCGCGGCGTTTCAACGTCACGGCGGCCGACGCGTGGTGGGGGCCGGGTCGTGCGCCGAATACGACTGGACCGATCTGGCCGATGGGGTCTGCCGGGAAGACCAGACACCGTTGAAACCGCACACCTTGTATGGCCGGTGCAAGCTGGACGGGGCCCGCTGGTTGGAGGGCTTCGCCCGCCAAACCGGGATCAGTCAGGCTTGGGGGCGGGTGTTTTTGGTGTACGGCGCGGGCGAACCGACACCACGCCTGGTGCCGTCGATCGTCTTGGCGCTGCGCGCCGGGCAGGACGCCAAATGTTCGTCCGGGGTGCAGGTGCGCGATTTTATGACCGCGCACGATGTCGGCTGGGCTTTTTGCGCGTTGCTGTTGAGTGACGTGGTCGGCGCGGTCAATATCGCAACGGGTGAAGCCCACACCATTGGCGAGGTGGCAACCGTTCTGGGTGAAATTGCCAAACGGCCCGATTTGATTTGTTTGGGCACATTGCCCGACCGCGCCGATGACCCTGCGGTGTTGGTTGGCGATGTTAGCCGGTTGCGCGATGAGGTTGGATTTTTACCACGGACAGGCTTTCGCGAGGGCTTGCAACAAGCTTATGATGAAACCCTTCGGGGGGATAAGTGATGGCAAAGTGGTGGCGTAAGTTAAAACGGGTGTTCGGCGGCAAACGCAGCCGCGATATCTTGCCCGATTACGTGACCATTGGCCGCGCCAGTTATGGGGTGGACCGCAACACCCTTCAAGGCCTGTCGCCCAACGCCCCGGTGCGCATTGGCAATTTTTGTTCGTTCGGCCCGGATGTGATGATTTTTTGCGAGGCCGACCATCCCTTGCATCTGCCCACAAGCTACCCTTTGCGCAGCAAGCTGTTGTCCCCCGAACGCGCTGACCTGGACGCGGTGACCAAGGGCGGCGTGAGCATTGGTCACGATGTCTGGGTGGGCGCGCGGGCGATCATCTTAAGCGGGGTGACCATCGCCAACGGTGCGGTGATCGGTGCGGGTGCGGTGGTGGCCAAAGACGTGGAACCTTATGCGGTGGTGGTCGGCAACCCGGCCCAAGTGGTGAAACGGCGTTTTTCCGATAGGCAAATTCAGGCGTTGCAAACGATTTGTTGGTGGGACTGGTCCGACGCCAAAATCCGCACCTTTGAAGGCGCATTTTACGGCGATATTGATGGCTTCATCAGGGCGGCCCTGGCGCATAAGGAACGGCTCTGATGCGGTTTGTCTATCTGCTGATTGTGGTGGCGATGGGGGCACTGGCCACAGGCTCGGTGCGGGCGGATCAAGACCGCTTTACGTTTGATTTCCCCTTAAAATGCGCATTGGGTTCATCGTGCTGGATTGTCAATTATGTGGATATGTTGCCCGGCCAGGGGGTGATGGATTACATGTGCGGCGACGCGACCTATGACGCTCCGCCGAAAAAACAGCACAAAGGCACCGACATTGCAATCCGCGACATGGCGGGGATGCGCCTGGGTGTGCCGGTTTATGCGGCGGCGGCGGGCCGGGTTCTGGGCCAACGCGACGGTGTGCAAGACGTCGGCGTGAATGCACCGGTGCAAGGGCGCGAATGTGGCAATGCGGTGCGCATTCAACACGACAACGCCCTGGTGACGCAATATTGCCACATGCGCAAGGGCAGCGTTTTGGTCAGCGTGGGGGACCGGGTGGCGCGCGGGCAAACATTGGGGATGGTCGGGTTGTCCGGCTTGACCAATTTCCCGCACCTGCATTTCCAGGTTGAGCGCGCCACGGCGCTGATCGACCCGTTTGCCGGCCTGGATCGTCAAAAGGCGTGCGGGGCGGGTGAAAAATCGTTGTGGGACGACACCACCCTGGCCCGTTTTCCGTACCGCCCGACGGCGATTTACAATGCCGGGTTTGCGGCGCAAAAGCCCGATTTGAAAGCGCTGCGCGATGGTGTGTACACGGACCGGGCAATCCCCCCACGGGCCCCGGCGCTGGTGATGTGGGCGGAATTTTTTCGGGTTCGGGGCGGGGATCAGATCAAATTCACGATCAAGGGTCCGGGCGGGGGTAATGTTCACACCCAGACGGTGGCGATCAAGACCGACAAGGTGCGCTATTTTGCCTACAGCGGGCGGCGCGCAAAATCCCCATGGCCGGTTGGGACCTACAGCGGGGAGGTGACGTTGATCCGGGGTGCAAAAACCTTCACCGCGCGCCGCTTGATGAAGGTGCGCTAAAAGGTCGCCTGGGTTTAACATCTCAACGGAGCCATGAAATTTATCCTCTGGCCCCATGAAGCGGGAAATGAGAAGCTCACCCAAGCGCTGCCGACGGAGTGTGGGGCGGCGTTTCTTAAGTCATGAACGGTGTTGAAAATCATGAAGTCTTACGACCGTGCGGTTGAATTTTTAGAAACCTGCAACGATGTATTTGCACCGCTCACGGAGTTGGCGTTTGACGGCAATTTTTCACGCTTGCAAAGCTTCAACCCGGAGGCCTTTCAAGGCCATGCCTATCGAACCTTGCAAGGCTTGCTGGGGCAAGCGGGTTTTGAACGGGCGGCGGCGGGCGAAATGTGGCGCTTGGAGGTTGGCGATTTCGTGTTGCCATACCATTGGCAGCCCTCTTCATCGGTCGCGAAATTGAGCTTTGATATCCTGGCGGCCGACAGGCGGGACGCGATCACCGTATCGCAGCTGTTGGAAACCCGGCGGGTGGGCTCAGGTGCGGGTGTGGTGATTGATGAGCCGTGCTGGTTTTGGATCAGCCCGGTGCGCTTTGCGCCGATGTTTGTGTGGGTGACGGGGCGGCAAGGGGACACGGGTCAAACGGCGGGGACGGACCATGGCTGATTTGAAAATTGTCCGCGATGCCTTGCCCCAGGCGGGTCAAATCGTCGAACTGGCGCAACGGTGCGTGGAGCTGTTTCAAAGTTATAAAGAGACAGAAACCGCCCCACGGCTGTTTGACCCATTTCGTCCGACCACCTATGAAGACGATGATTCTTATCAAGGCCTGAGCCTGAACCGTATGCCCGATGAATTGGCGGACCTGGTGCGCACATCGCTTTGTTTGGGGGGCGACAACAGCCCTCATTTTGTCCGCTTGCAACGCTACCGCACCGGCGACTACGTGCTTCCCCACCGCGACCCCAAACACCAAAGCCTCTATATTTTAACCAGTTCCGATGTGGACGGCCTGACCGCATTGTCCCCGCAACAAGGCTTGATCACAATCCCTGATCGGGCGGGAACTTATGTTGAAATGGATTTTCGGCAATGGCATTGGGTCGATGCGGTTCGCGAAGGGCCACGGTATTCTTTGCTGACGATCCCCGGCTTGACGTCACCGCCGCATGTTTTAGCCCCTCCGCCCGCGCCCAAAGATGGGCTTTTGGGCCGCGGGGAAACCGGTGCCGTGGCGGTTTTGGCGGGCGGCGACCGGGTGGTCAAACGCTGTCGGCCAACGCGGTCGTATAGCGTGTTTTTAAACTTTGTCGATGGTTTCCAAAGCCCCCACTTGCCGCAAATTTTTGACGTTGGAATGGCGGCGGATGGATCGCAACGGGTGGAAATGGAACGTCTGTCGCCAATCGGGGCGGGGGATGAAAAGCTGTGGGCGGTGGTGGATCAATTTGCCCGGGCTTGCCATGCCACGGCTGAAAACAGGCCCCTGCCCGGGGATGCGGACCTGGAAAAATCGCTGTTTGCGCTGGCGGTTGCCTTGGGCCGGACGGCGCGTGAGCACAATATTCCTTTGGATTTTGACCGTTCCAACGCGATGGTGCGCCCCGCCACCGGCGAATTGGTCATCACGGACCCTTATTGGTGAGAACTTATGGTGCATGAAGCCAACACCCCGCCCGAAACGTCCCCATTTCACCGGACCCGGTTCGAATTGCCCGAACTGAACACCCCGGCTTACATTATTGATGAAGCCAAATTGGCGCAAAGCCTGCGGCGCGGGCGCGCGTTTGCCGACCGGGCGGGCGCAGGCCTGTTGTATTCACTGAAGGCCAATTCGGTTGTGCGGGTGGTGAAAAACATGGCCCCCGTGGTGGACGGGTTTTCGTGCAGTTCCCTGATGGAAGCGCAATTGGCCAAGGCGGTGTTGGGCGACGGGCAAAAAACCATCCATTTCGTATCGCCGGGGTTGAGCGCCAAAGAGGCCCCAAAGCTGGCGGAGATCTGCACCTCCATCAGTTTTAACAGCCTGACCCAATGGGACCGCTTTGGCAGTCTTTTCAAGGACCGCGCGCGGTGCGCCTTGCGGGTCAATCCGGGGGTCTCTTTAACCCGCGATCCCCGCATCGACGCGTGCCGGGCCCATTCCAAGCTGGGCATTGGCCTCGATCAGTTGAAAAACGCCTTTGAGCAAATGCCGAAAGCGTTTAACGCCATCGAGGGCCTGCATGTGCACAATGCGGTCGGCAATACGGATTATCGAAATTTGCAGCGCACGGTGCAGGGTTTGGAAACCGCCGTGCCCAAATTGCTCAACCACATTCGCTGGATCAACCTGGGCGGCGGCTATCGTTTGACGCGCTGCAAAAATCAGGATTTGTTCCACCAAACGGTGGCGCGGCTGAAAACGGAATTCGGTTTGCAGGTGGTGATCGAACCGGGCACGGCGTTGCTCACGGACAGTTGTGTTTTGGTGGCGTCGGTGGTGGATATTTTCACCAGCGGGGATAAAAAAATCGCCGTTTTGGACACCTCCATCAACCATCAACTGGAATCGTATATTTATGAGTTCAGCCCCCGGGTGGACGCCAGCCAAACGGACGGGGCGCATAAATACCTGTTCGCCGGCAGCACCTGCCTGGCCGGGGACCTGTTGGGCGAACACGCCTTTGCCCGCCCGTTGCGGGTCGGCGCACGGGTGGTGTTTACCAGCGTCGGCAGTTACACCCATCCCCTAACCACCCAATACAACGGCCAAAGCCCCCCGGCACTGTACCGCCTGACCCCGGACAATCGCTTGATTGAGGTGCGCCATTACGGTTTTGACGATTTTGTCAGCCGGTGCGGGGGTATTACCACTTCAGTCCTCCCTTCCGTCATCTAACAATTGAATGGCAACGTCTTTCGCGCGCTCTATTTGTTCGGCGGGACGCCCAAAGTTTCCGAGTGCTGTCGCGCCTTCCATCAAAATGAGAATTGAATTTGCAAATATATCTGCCTGAATGGTGGAAACGCTGGCAAAAGCATTCATAAGGATGCGTTGCAATTGTTTTTTATGAGATCGAGATATTTCAAAGATTTTATCTGAATCGTGACCATACTGGCTGAAAGCCGCCTGGAATAAACAACCGTGGAAACCAAACCTTTCGTGCCACTCAGTCAGCGCATGGAAGATGCTCATAATAATCTCACGCTGCGAGGTGCATGGGGCCGTGGCTTCATGAATTGCGTCGCAAAACAAACCCGACCTCCGCTCAAGAACGGCACATATTATGTCTTTTTTATTACGAAAATTCTTATAAAATGTCCTCCTGGACACCCCGCAATGGATTATTATTTCTTCAATAGATGTACTAGTAAGTCCTTTATTGTATAATATCTCATTTGATCTATTGATTATTATATCGTTATACGTGCCCATAGCCACCTCGAGCTCACCCAACGCCAATTCAATTACTAGGAGTAATTATAATACGTTGCGCTATCTATAGCATGCGTATACAAATGCGTATACTTATAATTTATGCGGAGCCACAAAATGACTAATCGATTGATTTGGACAGCTTTTTGGGGTTTGTCTATGGTCGGAGTCACATTTGGCATGGCCCGATACGGCTATGGTTTGTTCCTACCCGAATTCATTGAAACATTCTCCCTCGATAAGCAAACTCAGGGCCTGATAGGAAGTGGGTCTTATTTAGGATATGTTTTTGCGACGGCCTTGGCTTCCTGGCTATCCGGCTATGCGGGCCCTCGTTACCCCCTCGCCTTGGGAGCCGTCTGCGCCGTAGCTGGAACTGCGCTTGTCGCCGCATCCGCATCCCCGCTTTCGCTTGCAATCGGCGTGTTCATTGCTGGCGCTAGCCCGGGAGCCGTGTTCCCAGCATTATCGGACTGGGCATCCATGCAGGAGCACCCCGAGGAAAGAAACAAATTGTTCACAATTATGAATTCCGGGACCGGTGCCGGTATAATCATTGCGACGCCACTGGCTTGGCTTTTGGGCACCCAATGGCGTTATGCATGGCTGATATTTGCTCTCGCCGCTGCGATCGTCGGATTGATGGCCGTGCTTCTCGCCCCGCCTCGAAAATCCTTCCTCAAGGCGAGCATCGCTACCGGCACAATATTCAAAATGAGGCTGCTCATTGCACCTCATGCTATCCCTTTATATACGGTCTCATTCCTATCGGGCTTCACTACGGCGATTTATTGGACGTTTTCGGTGGATACGATTTCCAGAACAGTGCCAGCCGCCTTTGGCATTGACCGTCCGGAGATGATATTTTGGATCTTGACCGGGTTTTCGGGATTCTTAGGGGCTTTTGCGGGCAATGCGGTCAACAAGTCCGGACACGTGAAGGTCCTGCGCTATACGATGATCGCCTTTGCCATATCGTCATGTCTTCTCGGATTACTTTCGCACAACATTGTTGCGGTGCTCTTATCGGGCCTCATCTTTGGCGCCGCCTTTATCTTCATCACCGGGCTATTGGGTGTTTGGAGCATGATAATCTTTAAAATTCGACCGTCGGCTGGATTTGGTGTGACGTTTCTTTTGTTTACTGCCGGGGCGGTGTTCGGACCGTCGGTAAGTGGTCTGGCCGCCCCCTTGATCGGACAAAATCTGGTCTTTGTGGCGGCGGGCATTGTGGCAATTTCCATTTGCCTGATACCGGAACGCTATTTGTCTTAAATCGCGACACTCGGCGTTGCGAAAAACCTTTTTAGCGGCGTTTCGCCGATGTGGGGGTTACGGGGGGTTACGGGGACGGGTTACGGGGACAGTTTACTTTTTGGGTTACGGGTGAGGGTTACGGGGGTTACGGGGACAGTTTACTTTAGCTTACTTTTAGCTCCTTTAGCAGTTTACTTTACTACCGCCTGACCCTAGACAACCGTCTGATCGACGTGCGCCGTTACGGTTTTGACGATTTTGTCAGCCGGTGCGGGGGCGCGCTGCGGCCTGGCCAAACACGCGGGTGAAAATCGCGTCCACGCGTTTGGTGTGGTAGGCGATGGAATCTTCGTCCAATAAGCGTTGCAGGTCTTTGACGTCCAGCGCGGCTTTCAGCTCGGTGTCGTGGGACAGGAAGTAAAACAGGCGGTTGTCGTGATCCTGGGCGGCTTTTTCCACGGCGTTCAGTTCGGGGGTGGTGTCGGGGTGATCGGGGTCGATGCCAAAGCTTTTCCACACCAGCATGGCGTTGCGCTGGACGATTTTATAGGCATCTTCGCGCGATACGTCATTTTGGGTCAAAAACAGCAACACCCGCTGGGCGTCGTGGATGCCGCCGAAATTGTTGATCTGGTCCATCATGTTGTCGGGATACACAACCAATTTCGCCACCGTGCCGATCAGCCGTTTGAGGGCAAAGTTCAGCGTGATGGTGGTGTCGGGCGCGATCATCCGTTCCACGGAAGAATGGGAAATATCGCGTTCGTGCCACAAGGTCACGTTTTCCAGCGCCGGGATCACCGCCATGCGCACAATCCGCGCCATCCCGGTGAGGTTTTCGGTCAGGATCGGGTTGCGCTTGTGCGGCATCGCCGAACTGCCTTTTTGACCGGGGGCGAAGTATTCCTGGGCCTCGCGCACTTCGGTGCGTTGCAGGTGGCGAATTTCGGTGGCGATGTTTTCCATGCTCGACGCGATCACGCCTAAGGTGGCGAAGTAGGCCGCGTGGCGGTCGCGCGGGATCACCTGAGTGGAAATCGGTTCCGGCGTTAAGCCCATTTTTTCGGCGACATATTCTTCGACCGCCGGGTCGATGTTGGCAAAGGTGCCGACCGCGCCCGAGATGGCGCAGGTGGCGATGTCCTTGCGGGCCGCCACGAGGCGTTCGCGACTGCGTTTGAATTCAGCGTAAAAACGCGCAAATTTCAGCCCCATGGTGGTGGGTTCGGCGTGAATGCCGTGGCTGCGCCCGATGCACGCCATGTGTTTGGTCTCAACGGCGCGGGTTTTCAAGGTCGCCAAAAGTTCGTCCAGATTATCCAGCAAGATGTCGGCGGCCTGGGTCATCTGCACCGCCAGACACGTGTCGAGGACGTCGGAACTGGTCATGCCTTGATGGACAAAGCGGGCCTCTTCGCCGACATGTTCGGCCAATTCGGTTAAAAATGCGATCACGTCGTGCCTGGTTTCGTGCTCGATCTCGTCAATGCGTTGGATCCGCTGGGCGGTGTAGGGTTTGTCGCCTTTGTCCCACACCGCCTTGGCGGCGGCCTTGGGGATCACGCCGAGGTTGGCCAACGCGTCACAGGCGTGGGCTTCGATCTGAAACCAAATGTTGAATTTGTTGGCCGCGTCCCAGATGGCGGTCATTTCGGGGCGTGAATAGCGCGGGATCATAAGGCTGTCTCCATTGGCGGTGCCGGGGGGCGTTGCTGGCCCGGATCATAGCCAAAAACGGGCGAAAGAAAAGACCCCGATTGGCGGGCGCTTAAACGGCCACCCGGCGCCGCGCCACGTACCATGCAAAGCCCATTATCTGCAACGCCGCGAGGATCGCGAAAGCGACCTGATAACCATCGGCGGCATAACCGCCGCCGGGCGGGCGGGGCCACAAGTCAATGATCAAGCCAATCGTCCATTGGCTGACAAACGCCATGACGAAAATCAATAAATTCAGGGCGGTGTTGACCCGTCCGGCCAGATGACTGGGAAACGCCTGGGACAGGGCGGCAAACGGTAAAATTCCTGCGGTGCCAAAAAAACCGAACGCCAGCCACACCGCCAGGGTCAAATCGGGACGACCGACCGGCAGTTCCCACACCAGCGCCAGTTGGACGATTATAAACCCGCACATCCCGGTCGCGGCGACGGTCATGGGGCGGACCGCAAAGCGGCGCTGGAGGCGTTCTGCGATCAGCCCCCACGTATAAAACCCGCCGATCATGGCGGCCGCGATCCAGAACAGTTGCTGGGTTACGGCGGCGCGTTCCAGCCCCGCAACATCGCGCAGCCACGGCCCCGACCACAGCCCCAAAATGGACGTGAAGGTGGCTTGGGACAGAACCGCGTGGGGGGCGACCCGCCAAAAGGGGCGGCTGGTGAAGATGTTTTTGACCCCGGCAAAGGCGTCTTTGATTTTGCTGTCGGGATGGCGGGCCCCGCCGTGATCGGGGACCACGGTGTAAACCATCACTGCGGTTGCGAACGTCAGGGCCGCCAGCACCCAAAAGACCCCGCGCCAGTCGGTGAAGCCCAACAGGGCTTCGACCGGCTGGGTGGCGGCCAGGGCCCCCAGACCACCGGCCATCATTTGATAGCCATTGATCAACGCCAATCGGTCTTTGGGAAACCACAACACATAGCCCTTGAAGGCGGCCATCAGACACGCAGAGACACCAAACCCGATCAGGCCCCGGGCGACGATCAGCACCGGGGTGTTGGGGGCGATGGCAAACAGCGCCGCGCCGAGGCTGGCGAAAACCAGCAAGGTGGCTTCGATGCGCCGGGGACCGTAATGGTCCAGCAAAATTCCCAGCGGCAGTTGAAACGCGGCGAAGGTTAAAAAATAAACCGCCGTCAGAAGTCCCAACGCGGATGCGTCCAGGTTTAAATCGGCGATCAGGTCGGGGGCGATGACGGCGTTCACCACGCGGTACAGATAGGACAAAAAATAGCCCAGCGCGAACGGCAAAAATACCCGCAAGGCCAAAGTCCGCGTCATCGGCGGCGGTGGGGAGGTCTCTGTCATGGCGGTACTTGTGCCGGATGAAGGGCGGTGCGGTCAAGCTATAGGGGAGGGTGAAAAAAATAACCTGACAAACTTCAGTAACAATTTCCTGCATACTGGGCAAAGATCCCGTCCTGCACCCCTTGCGGAACGGTTATTTTTTGAAGGATAGACGCGATGGAATGGTTGGGCGAAAATTGGATTTGGGTGGTGGCCATTGGCGCCATGGGGGCGATGCATCTGTTTGGTCATCGCGGCGGACACGGCGGCAGCGGCAGCGGCGGCGGATGTTGCGGTGGTGGTGGTCATAAACACGACAAAGCCGCAGGCGGTTGCGGGGACAAAAAAACCGATCACGGCAAGGACCTCGCGCTTAAGGATGCGTCTCGGGATTAAGGGCACGCGCGTTAGACGCTTGTCGCGCCCACCTGGATTGGCTACAACCCTTGGCAACGCACCAACTGAGACAAGGGACGTCGCATATGCGCGCCGAAATCGAAGCCGTAACCCAAGACCTCAAACAGTCGCTGGAACTGTTGAGGAGGCATCTTTGACTACGACCAAGCGGTGCTGCGCCTGGAAGAACTGAACGCGCTCTCGGAAGACCCGGAGTTGTGGAATAACGCCACCAAGGCTCAAGCCTTGATGAAAGAGCGCACCAGGCTGGACGGGCAAATCAAAGACATTGACGATTTGGTTCGTGACCTTGTCGACAATCTTGAACTGATCGAGATGGGTGAGGCCGAACACGACGCCGATATCGTGGCCGAGGCCGAAACCAGCCTGATCGCGGCCCGCGACCGCGCCGCCAAGGCGGAATTGCAAACCTTGTTGTCGGGCGAAGCCGACGCCAACAACTGCTATTTCGAGGTTCACGCGGGGGCCGGCGGCACCGAGGCCCAGGATTGGGCGGAAATGCTCACCCGTATGTATGTGCGGTGGGCCGAACAGCATGGCTACAAGGTCGACTGGCTGGAAGAAAGTCCCGGCGAAGAAACGGGCATCAAATCGGTGACCATCAAGATCACGGGCGAAAACGCTTACGGCTGGATGAAAACCGAAAGCGGGGTGCATCGTTTGGTGCGCATTTCGCCCTATGATTCCAGCGCCCGGCGGCACACCAGCTTTACCTCGGTATGGGTGTATCCGGAAATCGACGACGACATTGACGTCGCTTACGACGAAAAAGACCTGCGTGTGGACACTTACCGGGCCTCGGGGGCGGGCGGTCAGCACATCAACAAGACCGATTCTGCGGTGCGCATCACGCACATTCCCAGCGGTATCGTGGTGCAGTGCCAAAATGATCGCTCTCAACACAAAAACCGCGCCGCCGCGTATAAAATGCTCAATGCGCGCTTGTACGAAGCCGAATTGCAACGCCGCGAAGAGGCCTCGCAAGCCGAACACGATGCCAAAACCGACATCGGCTGGGGCCATCAAATCCGCTCTTACGTGTTGCAGCCCTATCAAATGGTCAAGGATCTGCGCACCGGGGTGGAAACGTCGAACACCAGCGCGGTGCTGGACGGGGATCTGGACCTGTTCATGGAAGCGGCCCTGGCGCACCGGGTGAAGGGCGGGGAAGGCACTTCGGGTAACGACGACTGAGTGTGTGGCCCTAAGCGACGATGGAATTTGCGCGATAAACGTGTAGACTGACAATGTCGTCCGGGGGGCCGGGGAGTGCGTTTTGCAAACAGTTAAAATGTTCAGGGACGGTGTTGCCCAGGTGGTTAAGCCTGGATTGGTAGCCATGCTTGGATTGGTGGCCGTGCCTGGATTGGTGGCCGCTGTGCTGGTGGTCGGTTGGGCCTCCCGGGCAGAGGCCCAGGGTGCGCCTGAAGAACTGCAAACCCCAACATCCGAAACGGCGGTGTGGCGATGGCAAGCCGATGGCTTGCGCTTTGAAACCGCCGCCCTGCCGCCCGACCGCGTGCGCAGTTTCATGGCTGCGCGCGGGTTCGGTGAAGCGGCGCGTGATTTGGTGATCGACGAAGGGTGTATTTTTCGCTCCGCCATTGGCAATTTATCATCCACCCCGGGCGCACCACAGATCACCCTCGACCAACGCGAATGGCGGGTGTTTGTGAACGGTGAGGTCCGCCGTTTGCGGATGCGCCCCGACTGGCCCGCCGTGTGGGATCGCTTAAACGTCGCCAAAAGCCCCCGGGTGGCGTTTAATTGGGCATTGTTCCCGCCGCAACAACGCTTTGCGCCGGTTGATTACAATTGGGGATTGCTGTCGTTTGGCCTGCAACCGGGGACCCGGTTTGACGTGGAAATTGTGTGGCGTGAAGGGGACCAACGACGGACCGCACGCTTTGAAAATCTGGAGTGTGCAAAATGAAATTCGCGTCGATGCGCAATGTGGCTGTGGCGGCAATTGTCGTGGTGGGGGCGGTTGCGGGGCTGTTCGTGGTGATGTCGAATTCGACGGGGGAGCGTGCCGCCGATCGTCAAACGCCAGCCATTTCGCAATCAGCTACCTCACAGCGCAGCACCTCACAGGCTGCGGCCCCCAGGCCCACCGGGGCAGAGGTGCCGCCAGGACTGACGTTCTTGCCCGACACGCCGCTTGCGGGCGACTTTGAATTGACCAATCTGGATGGAAAAAAGGTTCGTTTAAGCGACTTCAAAGGCAAGGTGGTGATGATCAATTTCTGGGCCACGTGGTGTCCGCCGTGCCGCCGGGAAATGCCGTCGATGGAACGCGCCTGGAAGGAACTTCAGGCCAATGACGTGATGATGTTGGCGGTCCATGTGGGCGGCAACGAAGACAGCGTATGGGCGTTTGCTGCGGAATTCGACATCACCTTCCCGGTGCTGATCGATGGCGATTCCAGGGTCACCGACCGCTGGAAATTGAAAGGCTTGCCATCGACCTTTATTATCGACCCCCAAGGCCGGGTGGTGTACCGCGCGGTGGGCGCACGGGAATGGGACAGCCCGGATTTGCTGGGGGCCATTTTCGCCTTGCGCGGTTGAGGCGCGGCGCGTTCAACGCACCAAAATGTCTTTGTACAACACCGTGAGCGCCCGTTGCGGCGCGATGACCCGATTGATGATGTCGACGAAATCCGCACGCAGGCGCTCGGTCCCGTCGCGGTCGCTGAGTTCCGGTGCGGTGGTGGCGCGCAAATGCGATTGCAGGGCATCCATGACCTCCACCTGTTTTTCTTCCAGGGCGGTTTTGGCCGGTTCCCCTTCCAGTTGCACCTGAACGGTCAGGCGGATGAACGGGCGGGCGCGCCTGGGGCTGGGTTTGATGTCCACGGTGATGCGGGGCAATTCGTAATAAACCGGTGGCCCGGGCAGTTCGATGGTCGCTTCATAGAGCTTGGGCGCGGTGAACATAGCGGAAAAATACGCCCCCGCGCCGCCGCCGATCAGCACCAGCGCCAGGGTGGTGATGGCGATTATTTTTCCTTTTCCGGCCAGTCTGGCTTTCAGCCCGGAGGCCGGGCCCCCCTCGCCGCCGCCCTCATCTCCAGCCTCGCCGCCCCCCTCGCCGCCAGCCTCATCGCCGTTGTCCGCGTTGTCGCTTTCGTCCCCATTTTGGGGGGACCCCTCGGGCGTTTCTGCGTCGCCATCTTTGGTTTTGGCGTCAGGCGGGGCGTCGTCGCTCATGGCTTGGTCCTCAACGGTGGCGGCGGATCGTGTTCAGGCTCTTGATTAGTAACGGGACCGGGGGTCGGTTTCAAGCTTGGTAATAGCCTTCATGCAGACCCGCCGTGGTTCGGGCGGCGACGTTGAAGGGCGGTTTGAGTTGGCCCTTGAAATGTTCGCCGAGCAAAGTCTTAAAGGTTGGCTGCGGGTCCAGCGCGCGTTGTTTGCAGGTGAATTCAAACCACCGTACCCCGGCGGCCACGTGGCTGATTTCCTCATCCGCGATGTGCTGCAAGATATCTGCGGTGGCGTGATCGCCGTTGGCGCGCAATTTTTTCACGGTCGGCCCGGTGGTGTCCAGGCCCCGGGCTTCCAAAATCATCGGCACCAGGGCCAGACGCGCCAGCAGGTCGTGGGCGGTTTTGGTGGCGGCTTCCCACAACCCGTCATGAGCGGGAAAATCGCCGTAAACGGCCCCGAGATCGTGCAAACGCGCGCACAGCAAGTCAAAGTGGCGCGCCTCATCGTCGGCGACGTTGACCCAGTCGTCCAAAAAGGCCCGGGGCAGGGGGGGCATTTGATCCGCACCGCCAAAGCGCGCCACGATGTCCCACGCGAGGTCAATGGCGTTGAGTTCGATGTGGGCGATGGCATGAACCAAATGAACCCGCCGCTTGCCGCCCCCGGTGGATCGCTTGGGCATTTGTGCGGGCGCGCATACGACGGGTTTGGCGGGCCGTGCGGGGCGCTCTGGCGGGGCGCTGGTGCCGCGCTCAAGAATCTCGCCGTTGCGCCACATTTGGGCAAACCGGGAAGTCAAACGCACCTTGTCCTGGGCATTTGCACTGTTGAGCACATGGCACGCGGCTTCGCTGATTGTGGCGGGGGTGCTCACAACCCTTGGACAAAGTCCAAAACGGCCTGGGCGTGATCTTTAACCCGCACCTTGCGCCACACGTGGGCAATTTCTCCGTCTTTGTCGATGACAAAGGTGGCGCGTTCGATCCCCATGTATTCGCGGCCATAATTTTTTTTCAACACCCACACACCGTAGGCTTCGCACAACACCCCGTCTTCGTCCGCGAGCAAGGGAAAAGAAAAACCTTGCCTGGCCTTGAAATTGTCGTGGCGTTTGACACTGTCCTTGCTGGCCCCGAGCACCACCGCACCGGCGGCCTGAAAGTCGCCGTGCAGGCGGGTGAAATCCAGGCCTTCGGTGGTGCAACCGGGGGTGCTGTCCTTGGGGTAAAAATACAAAACCACGGTCTGGCCCTTGAGGTCGGATAGGCTCAATTGGCCGCCGCCATCGGTGGGCAGGTTAAAGGCAGGGGCCTTGTCACCGGCTTCGATTGTCATGGTTTGGGATCCTTTGGTTTTTGGATTCTGGACTTTTATACATATTTTGCGTAAAATACGTAAAATTCTTACTATACGGAACAGGATAGTTTAATGCGAGAAGCCACAACAACGGAAGTTCAAAAGCATTTCGGTGAATATATTGATGCCGCGATTCTGGAACCGGTGACGATTACCCGGCACAACCGCGAAACGGTCGTTATGATTTCAGCGACCCGCTTCAAGGAAATGCAGGAAGCCTTGTCGAAGCCGATGTACGCCCATGAAATATCCGACGAACTGGCCGGTGACCTGGAAGCCGCCGAATACGGCAAATAATGGATTTGTCCGGGCCGCCGAAAAATGGCGACGTCATCCATTATTCCTACCTGTGGCGCGACGAGGACAGGCGTGGCCTCGATGAGGGGCAAAAGGCGCGTCCCGCCGCCGTGTTGGCAAAAAAAGAAGTCGGTACGGAAAACACCCGTATCCTTGTTTTGCCGATCACGCATACACCGCCGAGCGAACCAAAAATCGCCATCGAAATATCCGCTCAGGAAAAACGGATCATTGGGCTGGATCACGAACAGCAATGGATTATCTGCAACGAGATCAATCAGTTTTACTGGCCGGGGTTTGATGTCCGTCCGATTCTGGGCGGAAGCCATAAATACGGATTGATGCCCAGGGGGCTCTACGACAGGGCCAGGGCTTTGCTGCTGAAATTTCGAACGGAAGGCCGGTTAAAAGCGGTTAACCGCGATTAATCTGGATTTGTTGGGGCGAACCCAATATTTCCCCTTGATGCCCTCCCGACAAGGCGGGACCCTTGGTAAATCCGAAGAACGGGGGTAAATCCGAAGAACGGGCGATGCGTTCGGTGCCTGGCAGCACGGGTGATACGGTGCTGAAAGATGGGAAACCGGCTTTGGGTGGTTTTTTATGTACCCCGGATCGGAGTGCGGTTCAAATCCGATGACACCGTGCCGCGCAGTGCGGCGGCGGGGGTGTCGATGAGGTCCTGGAAAATGTTCAAGACCGTGCTGGCCACCGTCCGGATGTGGTGTTCGGCATCCGGGCATGCCGGGGCCCCGGTGATCCGGCACATGTGGCGTTGCAGGCTGGGGGCCATGGCATAATCGTGACGGGCGCGCTGTTGGGCGGTGAAGGTCAGGCGCATCAGGCCTTGCAGGGCCTGGTACAGGGCCAACGCGTCGATCAGCACGTCGGCGGTCGCAAGGTCCAGGAAACCGGCGCGTTTGAGATGGGTCAACGCGGTGTGGGTGGTGGGGGATAAAATCTCGGGGTGGTGGTGGGCGTGTTTCAATTGCAGGTATTGGGATATAAATTCAATGTCGACCAAACCGCCGCGATAGTTTTTGATTTCCCACACGATCTCGGTGTGACGTTCGCGGTCCATGCGGGCGCGCATGTCGGCGACGTCGACAACCAGTTTGTCGGGATCGCCGGGGTGGGTCAGGGCGGCGTGGATCACGGCTTGCACGCGATGGCGCAAGGCGCTTGGGCCGGTCAGGGCGCGGGCCCGGGTCAGGGCCATGTATTCCCAGGTCCAGGCATCGTGGCTGAAATATTTTTCAAACGTGGCCAACGAGGTGGCAATCGGCCCGGCGTTGCCGCTGGGGCGCAGACGCATGTCCACTTCATAGAGGTCGCCTTCGGCGGTTTGCGCCGACAAGGCGTTGATCACGCGTTGGCTGAGGCGGGCAAAATATTGGCTGACCGCCAGCGGTTTGTCACCGTCGGAGGCACTGACGCCGGGGTCGAAATCGTAAACAAAGGTGATGTCCATGTCCGAAGTCGGGGTCTTTTCCCGCCCGCCCAGTTTGCCGAACGCCACCACCGTCAAGGCCCCGCCGGGCACGGTGCCGTGGCGCTTTGCAAATTCGCCTTCGACGCGGGGTTGGAGGGCGCGCAACAGGGTTTCGGCGACGTCGCTCAGGGCACGCTGGCTGGCGGCTTCAAGGATGGTGCCTTTGAGCACCTGAACCCCAACCTGAAATTTTTGGTCCTTGGCCCAGCGGCGTGCCAAATCCAAAACCTCTTCCATGCAACTGGCATCTTGAAGAAGGTCTTCAAGATCGTCTTGCATGGCCTGCGCGGTGGGCAACTGGTCCATAAATCCGGGGCTTAAAATGCCGTCGATCAAGTGCCCGCGGCGCGCCAGGTGTTCCGCCAAACGGGGCGCCGTGCCCAAAATTTCGGCAATCAAAGAGAGCACTTTGGGGTTCGATTGAAACATCGAAAACAACTGCACCCCGGCGGGCAATTTGGATAAAAACTCATCAAAACGCAGCAGCGCGCTGTCGGGTTCGGGGGTTGCGGCCATGGCGTGTAAGATGTCGGCCATCAATTCGGTCAAGATCGCGCGGGCCCGTTCCGAACGGGTGCAGCGATAGCGGGCATGATGCCAGCCGCGCACGGTGGCGTCGATGGCGGTGGGGTTTTGAAAGCCCATGTTGGTCAGAGTCGCGAGGGTGTCGGGGTCGCTTTCGCCGCCGGTGAAAACCAGGTTACCGCCCCCTGAATTGTCGTTTTGGGTGGTGGCAGTCAGTTGACCGCTTTCCTGGAACAATTCGCCATAAAGTCGTTCGACCGTCTCCAGGGTGGCCAACAGCTCGGTTGCGAAATCGTCCAGGCGGTCATAGCCCAAAAAGGTTGCAATGGCCGCCAGGCCCGCGTCGTCGTCGGGCAGGGTGTGGGTTTGGGCGTCGTCGATCATTTGCAAACGGTGTTCAACCCGGCGTAAAAACCGATAGGCCCGGCCTAAGGTTTGGGCATGCCTGGCCGTTTCCAGGTCGGCCGCGACCAGGGCGTCAAGGGCGTCGAGGGTCGGGATGGCGCGCAGATTGCGATCGCGCCCGCCCCAGATCAATTGTTGGGTTTGGGCGTAAAATTCGATTTCGCGGATGCCGCCCCGGCCCAGCTTGACGTTGTGGCCGTGCAGCTTGATGGTGTTTCCGCCCTTGTGCGCGTTGATCTGGCGTTTGATCGACTGAATGTCGCGGATGGCCGCAAAATCCAGGCTTTTGCGCCACACAAAGGGCTTGAGGTGGGCCAAAAAATCCGCCCCGGCGTCGCGGTCACCGGCGATCGGGCGGGCCTTGATCATGGCCGCGCGTTCCCAGTTTTGGCCAACGCTTTCGTAATACTGTTCCGCGGCGTGGGTGGATATGGCCAGGGGCGTCGATCCGGGGTCGGGGCGCAGTCGCAAATCGGTGCGAAACACGTAGCCGTCAGCGGTGCGGTCATCCAGAAGGCTGACCAGGCCCTGGGTCAGGCGCACGAAATTTTTTTGCAATTGCAGCGGGGCATCGGTTTGAATGCGGTCGGGGTCGAACAACACAATCAGGTCGATGTCGGATGAATAATTCAGTTCCCGCCCGCCCAATTTGCCCATGCCCAACACCACCAGACCGGAGCGGTCTTGGGGGTCGTCTGGATTTTTCAGGGTGATTTTTCCCCGTGCCGCCAAACCGCGCAGCAAATGGGTCGCAGCGGCGGAGGTGGCGGCCTCGGCAAAATCCGACAATGCGCCGGTGACGGAAAATAAATCCCACACCCCGGTGATGTCGGCGATGGCAGAGGTCAGGGCGATTCGCTTTTTTTGTGTACGCAAGTGGGTTTTGAGCGCCCCCTCATCGAGGTCCGGGGCGGTGGCCCGGGTGGCGCTTAAAACCGCGTCGCGCATGGCGCGGGGGCCGTGGCTCAATAAGTCCAAGGTGAACGGTGGATCATTGATCCAGCATGCGCTAAGAAATGGGGAGTTGCCAAAAATCGCTGCGGCCAATTTGGCCCCACGGGGGTCGGCCTTCAACCGCGCGACAAAAGAATCCTGTGCGGCGGTGTTTTGAGCAGCTTGGGCAAAGCGTTCCCAGCCCGTTTCCACCCGTTCGGGGTGGGCCGGGGCGGGGACGTCTTTCAGGGTGAAGTCGAAAAGCCGCATGGTGTTTTGTATTCTTTAAACCTGTTGAGGCCACAATAGACTACAGCATGCCTTGAGGCAGAGGGAAAAGTCCACTGGTCAGACACACTTTCAAAGGCATTGTTCAGGTGCTCGGCGGGCTCAGTGTGGGTTTGCTGGTGGCGGTGCTTTTGGTCGCGTGGCGGCTGGCGTCGGGGCCGGTGTCGATCAGTTTTCTGACCCCCTACATCGAACAGGCCCTGGCCGAGGTGCACCAGGGGGCGGTCAACCTGGCGGTTGACGACACGATTCTCACCTGGGCCGGGTGGGAGCGCACGCTGGACATCCGAATTGTCAACTTGCGCACCACTTTGCCCGATGGGCAAGCGATTGCCACGGTTCCCGAAGTGTCCATCTCATTGAGTGCCGAAGCCCTGTTGCAAGGTGTTGTCGCGCCGCGCTCGGTTGAATTTTTTGGTCCTCAGTTTCGTTTGGTGCGCGATGAAAGGGGCCGTTTTGAGACCCGTTTCCTCGGCTCTGAAGAAGGCTCGGGGAACTTTGTCGCGTCGATGGTTTTGCTGTTGTTGCAAGACCCCAACCCCGGCCAGGCGATGAGCTTTCTCAAGCGCATTTCTATTGTCGCGGCTGATATTTCCTATGAAGACCGGGCCTTGGGAACCACGTGGAAAGCGCCCGGTGCCAATGCTCAGTTCAGCCGTGTGGCGGGCGGGATTGAGGCTGAGTTGGATTTGGGCATCGAGTTGGGTCAAAAACGGGCGGAGGTGTCCATTTTGGGGCGCTATTCGAGGGCCCGGCAACGGGCTGATTTGGGGGTTAGTTTTGACGACGTGACGCCAGCCGATTTTGCGGCCCTGTCGCCCACCATGGAAGCTTTAACCGCGCTGGATGTCCCGCTGTCGGGCACCGTGACGCTGAGTATGAAACAAAACGGAGCCGTGGAGGGGGTGGGTTTTGATCTGAGCGGTGGGGCGGGTGCGGTGGCCTTGCCGGTGCCCTTGGCGGCCAAACTGGGGGCTTTGGCGTGGGCGCAGCGCCTCGATGTCGACAGCCTGCAAATCCGTGGGCGCTATGACGGCGATGGCCAGGTGGTGGATTTTTCCAAACTCGATGTGGCCTTCAAAAAAGGCGAAAGCTTATATTTGCCGGCACCGCTGGAACACGTTTTGCCCATTGATTTTCTCAATGCGGCGCTGACCTATGAGGGTGCGGCTGGTCGGCTCCAGGTCAGCAGCCTCGACGTGGGCTTGGCCGGATCATTGCCGGCGCGCGCACCCGCCATCAATCTCAGTGCCGATATCGGTGGTCTGGACGACGCGACCGGGGGGGTGAGTGTTGACCTGACAGGTTCGGTTCGGGGGTTGACGGCGGCTGATTTGGCGTTGTATTGGCCGGAAAGTTTAGGGGCTAACGCGCGCACCTGGGTGATCGCGAATGTGCGTGATGGGGTGGTGCAAAAGGCTTCGGTCAGCGTGGCGTTGCGGCCGGGCAAGGGCGGGCAGACGCGGTTGGCCTCGTTGGCCGGGGATTTGGCGGTCGAGGGACTGACGGTCGATTATCTGACCCCGCTGCCGCCGGTGACCAATGCGGCGGGCCGGGCGACTTTTACCGACAAGCGGTTCGATATTCAGATCGAAAGCGGCGATGGCGCGGATGGCCTTAAAGTCATGGGCGGGACCGTCGCCTTGTTGAAATTAGACCAAAAAATGTCCGAAGCCGAGGTTGAGTTGGACATTTTAGGTCCGGTGCGTTCGGCGCTGACGTTGATTGACGGTCCGCCGCTGGGCTTTGCGGCGGACATCGGCATCAAACCGCAGGACGCCGCCGGAACGGTGGCGGCGCAGGTGTCGTTGAAATTCCCCCTGAAAGTCGATCTGTTGGCCACCGAGGTGACGGCCCAGGCCCAGGCCCGGCTGACCGGGGCAAGCATTAAAAACGGTCTGTTTCAAAAAAATTTGGTCAACGGTGACCTCGCCTTGGCGGTGAACAATGATGCGTTGGAATTGAAGGGCGCGGCGCAATTGGGCGGTGTGCCGGTGCAACTGGTGTGGAACCATGATTTCCGCGAACAGGCGTTGTTTCGCGATCGCTATGACATTTCCGGCAGCATTCGCGATGTTTTGGGCCTTGGCGTGTTGGGGGTCCAGGTGCCGGAAATTTTGTCACGCTACATGGCCGGCGGCGCGGAAGCCAATGTGAACTACACCAGGTTGGCCGACGGCCGACAATCGGTCTCGGCGCGCGTTGATTTGTCCAAAATCACCTTGGCGGTGCCGGAATTGGGGTGGCTGAAACCGGTCGGGGTTCCGGGCACGGCGGTGTTGGAATTCCGGCTTAAAGACGATGTCCCTCAAGACTTGCCCCGTTTCGAAGTGTCCGCACCGGATATGGACATTTCCGGCAACGCCCGGTTCTTTGCCAACGGCCAGTTGCAACGCATTGATCTGGATACCATGCGGTCCGGAAATACCGATGTCTCCGGCTCGCTGACTCCGTTGTCGGATGGGGGCTGGGAATTGGTGTTGCGCGGCGAACGTCTTGATGCACGATTGCTGTGGGAAAGAATGCTGGGGATTCGTCCCGATCAACGCCCCGGACAGACTGCGGACCAGACGGCGGTCAAAATCAACACCAAGGACCTCAAATTGAGCGTCGCGGTGGACTTGCGCACCTTGATGATCCGCAAGGACCGTGAATTGACCGATTTAATCGGCACCTTGTACCGCGACCGGGGGGAATGGCGTAAAATCGATATCACCGGTGTGGTGGGCGATGGCGACAAGGACCCCGGGGGGGCGCTTGAACTGCTGTTGGATACCGACACCGACGGACTGCGCTATCTCTCTATCGCTTCCGATGATGCCGGGGCGGCGCTGCGCTCGCTGGATCTTTATGACAATATTTTGGGGGGCCGGCTGGATTTGAAAGCGGCCTACACCACGCCCGCGCCCAACGCGCCGTTGCAAGGGGTTTTAAAGGTCGAAGACTACGCCATGATCAATGCGCCGATGTTCGCCAAATTGATCGGGGTGATGTCGTTGACCGGGGTCTTGGACGCGTTGCAGGGCGAGGGCTTGAATTTTGATATTTTTGATGCGCCTTTCAAGCTGGAAGGCGGGGTGTTGGAATTGACCGATTCGAGGGCGTCCGGCCCCACCATCGGGGTGACCGCCAGCGGCACCGTGGATCTGGGGAAAAAGCAAATCAAGATGGAAGGCACCGTGGTCCCGGCCTATGCGATCAACGCGCTGTTGGGCAAAATTCCGATTATTGGTGAATTGTTCAGCGGGCCGGAAAAGGGCGGCGGCTTGTTTGCCGCAACCTACACCATGAAGGGCACGGTGGAGAATACCGAGATTAATATCAATCCGCTGAGTGCCTTGGCACCGGGCGCGTTGCGGGGCATTTTCACGGGGTCGAAAAAAGAACAGGAAATTCCCGGCCAAGAGGCACCCAGCGCCCCTGCCGCGCCGCCTGCAGCCCCCGCGCCGGTTCAATAACCCGTTCAATAACCGGGTTCAATAAGCGGCGGTCAGGTGGCGCGCAGCAAGACGTGACGTTTTTTGCCCGCCGACAGTTTTGCCACCCCGTCGCTGTTGAGGTCGGCGAGGGTCACGGTTTGGGTTTCGCTGGAAAAGACTTGATCGTTGAGGCGGCCACCGCCGCCTTTGATCAGGCGCCGGGCCTCGCCGCCGGATGCACACAAACCCGCCTTGACCAGGGCGTTAAAGGCCGCAAGGCCGTTTTCCAGTTCGGATCTGTCGATTTCGACGGTGGGCAGGTCGCCGCCCAATTGACCTTTTTCGAAGGTTTCCTGGGCGCTGGCGTGGGCGGTTTTGGCGGCTTCACTGCCGTGACACATGGCGGTGGTGGCGTCGGCCAGAACCTTTTTGGCGTCGTTGATTTCTTGACCTTGGAGTTGTTCCAGGCGCTCGATCTCGGCGGTCGGCAATTCGGTGAACAGGCGCAAGAAACGCCCCACATCGCCGTCCTCGGTGTTGCGCCAGTATTGCCAATATTCATAAGGGCTGAGTTGTTCTGCGTTGAGCCACACCGCGCCGGCGGCGGTTTTGCCCATTTTGGCCCCCGATGCGGTGGTCAGCAACGGCGTGGTCAGGCCGAACACTTCTTTGGCATCCACCCGGCGGGTCAGCTCGACGCCGTTGACGATGTTGCCCCACTGATCCGATCCGCCCATCTGCAAGGCGCAGCCGTGACGGCGGTTGAGGGCCAGGAAGTCATAGGCCTGGAGGATCATATAGTTGAATTCCAAAAACGTCAGCGGATGTTCGCGTTCCAGACGCAATTTGACGGAGTCAAAGCCCAACATCCGGTTGATGGTGAAGTGCGACCCGAAATCGCGCAGAAATTCGATGTAATTCAGCGCCTTCAACCAGTCGGCATTGTTGACCATGAGCGCGTCCGTGGGACCATCGCCAAAGGTTAGAAACCTGGCAAAGACGGTCTTGATGCTGTCCATGTTGGACTGGATGCCCGCTTCATCGAGCATCTTGCGGCTTTCATCCTTGCCCGACGGATCGCCGACCAGGGTGGTGCCGCCCCCCATCAAAACGATCGGTTTGTGGCCGGTTTTTTGCAAGGTGCGCAGCATCATAATGGGCAATAACGAACCGACGTGGAGGCTCGGCGCGGTGCAATCAAAGCCGATGTAAGCGGTCACCACGCCGGTTGCGGCGTGGCCATCCAACCCGGCCAAATCGGTACATTGGTGCATGTAGCCACGTTCGGTGACAATTTTTAAAAAATCAGATTTGAGGGTACTCATGGCCTAAACTGGGTTCCTTCGCAGGGCGCGTCTCAAGCTTGTTGCATGTTGCTGGGGGACTTAGCACAATGGACCTTCGCACACAATGTGCGCCACGAAAATCCCAGGGAGCGGCCTTCGGGTCGGTATGGACATGAAGACTGGCAAAATCTATACGGCCATCGGCCTGATGAGCGGCACGTCCATGGACGGGATCGACGCGGCCTTGATCAAAACCGATGGCGAAGATGTGATTGAATTTGGTGCGTCCATAACGGTTCCTTACGAAGATGATTTCAAGGACCGGTTGCGCCGCATCATTGGTCCGGCTGGGCGCACGGCACCGGGCGCGGATGCGGCGGAACGCTACCTGACGATTTTACACGCCGACGCGGTGAACGCGTTGCTTGATCGTGCCGGGTTGGACGCGGGCGATATTGACGTGGTCGGGTTTCACGGCCATACGGTCTACCATGACGCCAAAAATGGTGTCACGGTGCAGTTGGGCGAAGGTCCCTTGTTGGCCAATTGGTTGGGCATTCCGGTGGTCAGCGATTTTCGTTCCCGCGATGTCAATTCGGGGGGCCAAGGGGCACCCTTGGTGCCGGTGTTCCATAGTGCTTTGCTGAAAAATGTCGCTGACGTTCATTTTCCGGCTGCGGTGCTGAACATTGGCGGGGTGTCCAATGTCACCTGGGTCAGTGCGGATGGTGAACAGGTGGTGGCGTTTGACACCGGCCCCGGAAATGCGCCGCTGAACGAATGGGTCCGCCAGCACACCAATGCGGACATGGATCGCGATGGTCTGTTGGCGGCGGCCGGGCGGGTCCATGATGACGCTTTGGCGACCGTCCGCGCCCACGAATTTTTTGATCGCAAACCGCCAAAATCATTGGATCGCCAGGAATTTTGCCAAAAATGTGCCGAGGGCCTCAGCCTCGAAGACGGTGCCGCCACCATCACCGCGTTTATTGCTCAAGCTTCGGCGCGGGCGGCGGAACACTTTCCCGAGCCGGCAAAAACGTGGATCGTCACCGGCGGCGGGCGCTTGAACCCGGTTTTGATGGCCGCCCTGCGCGCCGCCATTGATGCCGACGTGCGCACCGCCGATGGGGTCGGTTGGGACGGCGATGCTTTGGAAGCACAGGCGTTTGCCTATTTGGCGGTGCGCGCAGATCTCTGGTTGCCGATCACCTTTCCGGGCACCACCGGGGTGGCGGAACCGATGAGTGGCGGCACCATTAGCCATCCGACCTGATGGCTTGTAACATAAGCTTGCGATGGGCCGGGCGCTTACACCGGGGCGGTCAGGGATTTGTCCAGGTAGTCTTCGATGATTTTGTTCAATTGGGGCATGTGGTTAGCAAAAAAGTGATCACAGCCTTTGACGACTTCATAGTCGATGGTGATGTTTTTCTGGCTTTTCAGTTTTGCCGCCAATTTATCGGTGCTGTCGATGGGGGCGATTTCGTCGCGGTCGCCATGGATTAAAATTCCCGATGCCGGACACGGGGCCAGGAACGAAAAGTCGTGTTGATTGGCCGGCGGGGCAACGGAAATAAAGCCGTTGATTTCGGGTCGGCGCATCATCAGTTGCATGGAAATCCACGCGCCAAACGAAAACCCGCCGATCCAGCAACTGGACGCATTGGGGTTGTGCGTCTGCATCCAGTCAAGCGCCGATGCGGCGTCACTCATTTCCCCCTGACCATTGTCAAAAGTGCTTTGTGAACGGCCGACACCACGGAAATTGAAGCGCAAGGTGGAGAATCCGCGCTTCACAAAAGCCTTGTACATGATCGACACGACCTTGTTGTTCATGGTGCCGCCAAACTGCGGATGGGGGTGCAAAACCAGTGCAATCGGAGCACCGGTTTTTTTCGAATGATGGTAACGTCCCTCGAGGCGGCCCTCGGGACCATTGAAGATAACTTCAGGCATGAAATTTTATTAACCACTTGATTTCAACAGGTTGCGTCAAAACAAACAATGCTGTAGCGCCGGATATATTTTTATTTAAGGGTCTCGAAATACTTGACTACTGTAGTCGGGTATCATATATTCAGAACACGGAATGCAGCATTGAGTGTCGGTGTTGCGCACGACGCCGACGGGACCAAACCCGATCACGAGTGTGCGACCGCTTAAGATACAAACATATTGGATGAGCGATGTTTTTCAAGAGGCTTAAAGAAGATATCGATTCGTTTATCGCCCGCGACCCCGCCGCACGCTCGCGTTGGGAAGTGATGGTGCTGTATCCGGGCTTTCACGCGGTGCAGATCTACCGCGTGTCGCACGGGTTGTGGAAACGAAATTTTCGGTTTGTCGCGCGCCTGCTGTCGCAAGTTGCACGGTTCTTTACCGGTATTGAAATTCATCCCGGCGCGACCATTGGTCGACGGTTGTTTATCGATCATGGTGACGGCGTGGTGATTGGTGAAACCAGCATCATCGGCGACGATGTGACGCTGTATCAAACGGTCACGCTGGGCGGCATTTCACCCAGTGTGGACAGTCACACCCAAGTGGACCTCAAGCGTCACCCAACTTTGGAAAACGGTGTGATTGTCGGTTCCGGGGCGCAGGTTCTCGGCCCCATCACGGTGGGTCAGGACGCGCGTATCGGGGCCAATGCTGTGGTCACCAGTGATGTGCCCCCAGGGGTCACGGCGGTTGGTATTCCGGCCCGGGTGGTGATGCCCCGGGACAAGGAACACGTCAAGGACTTTGCCCCTTACGGCACGCCGTCGGACGGTTGCCCCGATCCGGTGTTGCGCACCATCGACAATCTGCGCGCCCAGGTGGGCACGTTGATGGACCGGATTGAGCAGTTGGAACGCAAAGACGTCAGTCTGCATTCGGTGGAACCGTCGCCACCCCGTGCGAAAACCAAGACCATTCATTCGGGAAGAAAATCCTGAAATCGACGCTGCAAATCGACGTTGCGCTGATTTGGGATTGTTTCGTAATTGAGGAGAATTAACGTGAAACTCAGCACCAAGGGACGGTACGCCGTGATGGCGATGGCGGATCTGGGCAAGGCCAACACCGACAAGCCGGTGGCGTTGGCTGATATTGCGGAACGTCAGGAAATTTCCTTGTCATACCTGGAACAGTTGTTCGGCAAGTTGCGTCGCTCCGGGTTGGTGAACAGTGTGCGCGGACCGGGGGGTGGCTATCGCCTGTCCCGGGTTGCCAGCGAAATTCGCATTTCCGACGTCATCGCGGCGGTGGATGAACCGATTGCCGCGACCCGGTGTACCAGTGCCGGGGGCTGTCATTCGGACAAGGCGCGCTGTTTGACCCATGATTTGTGGCAGGCGCTGAGCTACCAAATCCATTTGTATCTGAGTTCCGTGACCCTGGAGGACGTGTGCGCGCGGCGCATTTTAGGCCCTCAACCGGAACTGTTCGATGACATGGTGGCGCAAATCCCAACCGACATCATCGCCGCGCAATGAACCGAACCCGTCCGACTTGGAAATTGACAACACCCCAGGAAAAAGGCCAACGGCCATGAGCCACCCGGTTTACATGGATCATAATGCGACGTCGCCAACCCGCGCGCAAGCGGTGGATGCGGCGGTGCGCGCCATGCAAACGGGCGGCAATCCATCGTCGGTGCATGCTTTGGGGCGCCAAGCCCATCGAATTTTGGAAACCGCCCGCGATCAGGTGCGCCGCGCGGTGAACGCACCGGGCGACGCGCACGTGATTTTTACCTCCTGCGGGACCGAGGCCAATACCTTGGCGCTGCAAGGCTGCGGACGCGACAAGCTGTTCGCAGGTGCCACCGAACACCCTTCGGTGCTGCGCGCGCGGCGCGTTTTCGAACGCATTCCGGTGGATGTCAACGGTCTGATGGATCCGTTTCAAGTGGAAGAAATGCTCGCGGGCGGCGGCGATGACGTGATTATTTCGGTGATGTTGGCCAACAATGAAACCGGGGTGTTGCAGCAACTTGCAGGCATCGTAAAGATCGCGCGGCGCTATCAGGCCCTGGTGCACACCGATGCGGTGCAAGCTTTGGGCAAGGTGGATGTAGATTTTGCCGCCCTTGGCGTCGATCTGATGAGCCTGTCGGCACACAAAATCGGCGGCCCCCAAGGGGTGGGGGCTCTGATTGCCGCCAAGACCGTTGAATTGACGGCGCTAAACGCGGGCGGCGGCCAGGAAAACGGCCTGCGCGGCGGCACCCAGAACCTGCCCGGGATCGCCGGGTTTGGCGCTGCCGCGGAACGGGCCGGGGCCGAACTGGCCGACGTGGCGACGGTGCGGGCGTTGCGCGATCAGTTGGAAGCGCGCATTCAAGCCATCGCCCCGGACGCCACCGTGATCGCCGCTCATGTGGACCGCTTGCCCAACACCAGCTATGTGGTGATGCCCGGAGTGGATGCCGAAACACAAATCATGGCCTTTGACCTGGCGGGCATTTGCGTCAGTGCCGGGTCTGCATGTGGGTCTGGCAAGACCAAGTCCAGTCCGGTGTTGGCGGCCATGGGCGTCGCCCAGGACAGCGCCCGTTCGGCGGTTCGGGTCAGTTTGAGCCACACCAGCACCGCAGATGACATCGACACCTTTATTTCCGCGTGGAGCGCCCTATATCAGCGCAAGGGCGCGGCCAGGACGGCAGCTTAAAGATCAGCACGAACCCTAAAAACAACAAGGTTGAAGACAATGACGGCCACCACATGGACCCAAAACAACCCGCTTTATCTGGATTATCAAGCCACCACCCCCACCGACCCCCGGGTGGTCGAGGCGATGGCCCCGTATTGGACGGAAAAATTCGGCAACCCTCATTCGCGCAACCACCATTTTGGCTGGGAAGCCGAAGATGCGGTTGAGATTGCGCGCGGGCAGGTGGCGGAGCTGATCGGTTCGTCGGCTAAAGAAGTGATTTTCACCTCTGGTGCGACCGAGTCCAACAACCTTGCGATCAAGGGGGTGGCCAGGTTCTATGGCGACAAACGCAATCACATCATCACCTGCGTGACCGAACACAAGTGCGTCCTGGAATCCTGCCGTTCGTTGCAACAAGACGGCTTTGACGTGACTTATTTGCACGTTCAGGAAAACGGTCTGATTGATCTGGACGTGTTGAAGGCGGCGATGACGGACAAGACCGTGTTGGTGTCGATCATGGCGGTGAACAACGAAATCGGCGTGATCCAACCGCTCAGGGAAATCGGCCAAATGTGCCGGGATAACAAAACATTTTTCCACACCGACGCCGCCCAGGCCGTGGGCAAGGTGGCGCTGGATGTGAACGACATGAACATCGATATGCTGTCGATTTCCGGTCACAAAATGTATGGTCCGATGGGAATCGGGGCGCTGTACGTGCGCCGTAAACCGCGCGTGCGCCTGGTGCCGTTGATCCACGGCGGCGGCCAGGAACGGGGCATGCGTTCAGGCACCCTGGCGACCCCGTTGGTGGTCGGTTTGGGCAAGGCGTGCGAATTGGCGAACAAGGAAATGGCCGCCGAAGCCGAACGCCTGCACGGATTTCAGGAAAAAATGTTCAGCGGCCTGAAGGCCCGGATCCCGGAAATTTACCTCAATGGCGATGAACACAGCCGCATTCCCGGCAACCTCAACATTTCGTTTGCCTATGTGGAAGGCGAAGGCTTGATGATGGGCATTAAGGATCTGGCGGTGTCTTCGGGCTCGGCGTGCACCTCGGCGTCGTTGGAACCGTCCTATGTTTTGCGGGCGCTGGGTGTGGAAGAAGAACTGGCCCATACCTCGTTACGTTTGGGTCTGGGGCGCTTTACCCGCGAAGAAGACATTGATTACGCGGTCGAACGCATTTCCAAAGAAGTCAACCGCTTGCGCGAATTGAGCCCCCTTTGGGACATGGCGCAAGCCGGCGTCGATTTGAAGTCCATCAAGTGGGCTGAACATTAACCCCCCCAACACGGTCCCCGTTCAAGAAGGGGCAGAGCAGGAGAAGATATATGTCTTATAGCAAAGAACTGATCGATCATTACGAAAACCCCCGCAACGTGGGCGCGATGCAAGACGATGACGGGGATGTCGGCACCGGCCTGGTGGGTGCGCCGGCATGCGGTGATGTGATGAAACTGCAAATCAAGGTCAGTGCCGAAGGCATCATCGAAGACGCCAAGTTTAAGACCTTTGGCTGTGGCTCGGCGATTGCGTCCAGTTCATTGGTCACCGAATGGGTCAAGGGCAAAACCATCGACGAAGCCAGTGAGATCAAGAACACCGATATCGCCGAAGAACTGGCCTTGCCGCCGGTGAAAATTCATTGCTCCATTTTGGCCGAAGATGCGATCAAGGCCGCGATTGAGGATTACAAAGGCAAATCCCAAACGGCGCAAAAAAGCCAAGACGCCGCCGAATAAGCTTTTTTTAGCGAACAAGGAACCGAAACCATGAACGCCCCCACGCCCACCCCGAGCGCACTGCCCGCGCCGATCAACATGACCCTCGCCGCCATTACCCAAGTAAAGGCGTTGTTGGACGGTCGCGGTAAACCGTCGGCGGGAATTCGCATCGGGGTGCGCACCAAGGGCTGTTCGGGGTTGTCTTATACTCTTGAATTCGCGGATGAAAAAAGTGATTTTGACGAATCTATGGAGGTTGACGGGGTGACCATTTTGATTGACCCCAAGGCCACTATGTTCATTATCGGCACCGAAATGGATTACGTCGAAGGTTCCATGGAAAGTGGCTTTGTGTTTACCAACCCCAACGAAAAAGGCCGTTGTGGGTGTGGTGAGTCTTTTCATGTTTAAAAATACGGGGTGATGGCGGTATTTTTATCTGCCGCCTTCACAACGTCTGTGGCCGTCCTTGGGGGCGGTCGCATTTTGAGATCTCCAACAGTTGATTCCCAAGGCCTATGAACGTGAACGCACCTTCCCTGGAAACGGTTCTCAAACCATGTTGGTCGTGCAAGGGACCAACCCCGGCCACGGCCTTGTTTTGTGCCACGTGTAAGGCCGTGCAGGCCCCGGCGGCGGTCGATCATTTTGCCCGTTTGGGGGTGCCCCAGGGCTTTGACGTGGATGTGGGGGCGCTGGACCGGTTGTATTATGATTTGCAACGCCAACTGCATCCGGACCGTTTCGCCACCCGGGCGGCCAGGGAACGCGCGCTCAGCCAGCGACAGGCCACGGCGTTGAACGATGCTTATGAAACATTGAAAGACCCGCTGAAACGGGCCGATTATCTGGTTCATTTGCTGGGTGTGAATGTGCTGCCGGAAGGGTGCAACCTGGTCCGCGATCAATCGATTTTGATCGAAGCCATGGAAATGCGCGAAAGGTTGGCCACAGCCGATACCCTGGCGGTCCTCAACGCCTTGCAACGGGAAACCAGGGCAGAGGTTGACGACGTTGAAGCGGGCTTGTCTCTGGCTTTTCAGGGCGGCGATATCGAAGGCGCGTGTCAGTTAACGACACGCTTGAAATACCTCAACAAAATGATGGGTGAAGTGCGCCAGGCCCGCGCCCACCTGGTCACGTAACGGACAATTCAGGATCGTTTCTTATGGCGTTAATTATGCAAATTCACGAACCCGGCGAAACCCCGGTGCCGCACCAGGGCGATGCGACCCTGGCGGTGGGGATTGATTTGGGAACCACCAATTCGGTGGTTGCGGTTAGCACGGAAAACACCACCGAGGTGTTCAAGGACGACGATGGCAAAGCCCTGGTGCCGTCGGTGGTGGCCTATGCGCCGGATGGTTCGGCCATTGTCGGTGAACTGGCCAAACGCCTGCTGCTGACCCGTCCCGACAGTGTGGTAAGCTCGATCAAACGGCTGATGGGCCGGGGGGCCGAAGATGTCAAAGCTCTGGGCGGCCAGTTGCCGTTTGACATTGAACCGCACCAGGATGGTGAAAGCCAGTTGGTGCGTTTGAACATTGGCGGGCATGCGCTGACGCCGGTGGAAATTTCCGCAGATATTTTGCGCGCCCTGAAAGACCGTGCCGAAGGGCACTTGGGGGCCAGTGTCGAAAAAGCCGTGATCACGGTTCCGGCCTATTTTGACGATGCCCAGCGCAGCGCCACCAAAGATGCGGCCCGGCTGGCCGGGTTGGAAGTCTTGCGTCTTGTCAACGAACCCACCGCGGCGGCGCTGGCGTATGGCCTGGATAAAGGGGCCGAAGGCCTGTTCGCGGTGTTTGATTTGGGGGGCGGTACTTTTGACGTGTCTTTGTTGCGGATGCAAAAGGGCGTGTTTCAGGTTTTGGCCACGGGCGGAGACGCGGCCTTGGGGGGGGATGATTTTGATCACGCGGTTGGCGAACACTTTTTGTCCCAGCGCCAAAATGACGGCGCTGCGTTGAGTGCGGCGGAGGTCAAAGTCGCGCTGATGACCGCGCGTTTGGCCAAGGAATGCCTCAGCACGGCGGACCGGGGCGAGTGGGTGATTTCGGCGGGTGGACAGCAAACCAGCCACAGTTTGGACCGGGCCACTTTCGACGGGCTGATCAAAGCGGATGTGGGCCGCACCATCAAAATTTGTCATGAGGTTCTGACCGAAGCGGGAATTGATCCGCTGGATGTGAAGGGCGTGGTGTTGGTCGGTGGTTCGACCCGGGTGCCGCAGGTGCGGGCCGCCGTTGAAGCTTATTTCGGATCGGAACCCCTGGCCGATATCGACCCCGATCAGGTGGTCGCGGTGGGCGCTGCGTTGCAGGCCGAGGCCCTGACGGTGGGCTCGGAGACTTTGTTGTTGGACGTCACGCCGTTGTCTTTGGGTTTGGAAACCATGGGCGGGTTGGTTGAAAAGGTGATTTTGCGCAACACCGCGATCCCGGTCGCCAAGGCCCAGGAATTCACCACCTATCAGGACGGCCAAAGCGCGATGTCCCTGCATGTGGTGCAAGGGGAACGTGAAATGGTCGATCAAAACCGTTCTTTGGCGCGCTTTACCCTGAAGGGCATTCCGCCGATGGCGGCGGGGGCGGCGCATATCCGGGTGACTTTTCAGGTCGATGCGGACGGTTTGTTGACGGTTTCGGCGTGCGAGGAAACCTCTGGCATCGAAGCCCGGATCGAGGTTAAGCCATCCTACGGGTTGAGCGAAGATGAAATGTCGAAAATGCTTTATGACAGCATGAAAAACGCCGCGGACGACATGCAGGTGCGTCTGTTGGCCGAAGCCCGGGTGGAAGCCGAACGGGCCATGCTGGCGGTGCGCGCGGCGTTGCAGGCCGATTGCTCGTTGTTGTCGGTGGGCGAACGCGAAGCCATCGGTGAAAAAATGGACGGGTTGATCGAAGCCATCAAAGGCACCGATCGCGACGCCATCACCACGGCCGCCGAAGACCTCGATGAGGCAACCCGCAATTTTGCCGAAAAACGCATGGACAAGGGCATTCGCGATGCCTTGACCGGGGTCAGCATGGACAAGCTGGCGTCTCGCGTGGGCGATGAAAAAACCCCTTAATCCTTTCGTCGTGCCCTCAGCCTTGTGCTGGGACAGCAGTCGATGTACACCAGAGCCATATTTTTTGATTTCGAGGAGATCCTGAGACATGCCGAAAATGACCTTTATTGACGCCGATGGCAACCGCAAGGACGTGGATGCGCCGGTTGGCCTGTCTGTTTTGGAAATTGCCCACAAAAACGGCCTTGATCTGGAAGGCGCGTGTGAAGGCTCGTTGGCGTGTTCGACCTGTCATGTGGTGGTGTCCGAGGCATGGTTCGACAAGCTCAACGAAGCGACCGAGGAAGAAGAAGACATGCTTGACCTGGCCTTCGGTCTGACCCACACTTCAAGGTTGGGCTGTCAAATCAAGATGACCGACGCGCTGGACGGCCTGGAAGTGGTTCTGCCAAGCGGTACGCGCAACATGCTTTTGGATTGATTTTTTTAGCATTTCCAATTTCAAGGCCCGGTGCCCTACGGTGGTTGCCGGGCTTTTTGAGCCATTGAGCTATTGAGCAGGCCGCGCCGGGGGCGGCGTCTTCGCGGCCATGTTATGCGCGTTCCCTGATGTAGCAGGTCAATACAAAGAACTGGAGAACCAATACGCCAAACCCCATGTCTGTACCGGGCGACAACCTCGACACGGTCACCTGAGATCGGGATACTGTCGGTTAATTTTTGGGTATTTTATTCTCCCGGTTCCTGGTTTCGGCTTGCGTATCAAGCAAGAGATAATTTCAAAATTTGATGGATAATTTCAATACGATGAAAGATAAAACTCAGGTACGTCAAGAAGCCGCGGAAGAAAATTCACAGGGCGCTTCCGTCAGCCTGGAAGAGGCGGTGCGTGCGCGCACTCACGAGCTCCGCCTGGAAATTCAAGAACATCAATTGGCGGAGGCGTCGTTACGCGAAACCGAGGCTGAAATTCGCCAAATGGTTAATTCCGCCGTGGATGGCATCATCACCGCAGATGAAAAAGGTAAAATTCTCAGTTTCAACACCGCAGCGGAGAAAATTTTTGGCTATTCGGCAATCGAAATAACCGGCCAAAACGTTTCGAAATTGATGCCCCAAAACAGCGCCGAAAAACACGATATGTATATGGCCCGGTATATGAAAAGTGGTGTCGGGAAAGTGATCGGGATGGTCCGGGAATTGGTCGCACGGCGCAAAGACGGCACGACCTTTCTGGCCGATTTTTCGATCAATCTCTTCCGCCATCGTAGCACGGTGACTTTTGTTGGCATCATCCGTGACATCACGGCACGCAAACAGGAGCAATACCGCCTTCAAGGTGCATTGGAACAATTGCAAAACACACAAGAGGACCTGGTTCAAGCCGAAAAAATGGCTTCGTTGGGCAGTTTGGTGGCCGGGGTTGCCCATGAAATCAACACCCCCATCGGGGTGAGCGTGACCGCGGTGTCGCACCTGAAAGACCAGGCGGAGAAGATGGCGAAAGTGTTTGCAGATGGCCAATTGAGCAAAAGTGATCTGGACCGTTTTGTGAAAGCCACGGTCGACACAACAGCGATCATCCAAACCAACCTGGACCGGGCTTCGGATTTGATCCGCAGCTTCAAACAAGTCGCGGTCGATCAAGCGAGCGACCAAAAACGCCAAATCAATATTTTAGATTATATCGAAGAAATCCTGGCCAGCTTGAAGCCGGCATTGCGTCGCTGCCAGCACAAGGTCACCGTTCAAGGGGACCGCGATTTGGTGGTCGATACACATCCTGGTGCCTTGGCGCAGGTGATCACCAATTTGGTGATGAATTCGCTGACCCACGCCTATGACGACGATGAAGTTGGACATATTCAGATCATCGTGGAAAAACATGAAAAGTCCTTTTCCTTGCTGTATGCGGATGATGGCAAGGGTATGGATGAAGAGGTCAGCCGTAGGGTCTTTGACCCGTTTTTCACCACCAACCGGGGGGGTGGAGGCAGTGGTCTCGGGATGCATATTTTGTTCAACCAGGTCAAGCAAACACTGGGTGGGACCATCGAATTGCACAGCATTGTGGGGAAGGGAACGGCATTTGAAATCAACATTCCTTATCAAAGTGATATGCCTAACGGTATTAAGGGAGAGACAAAATGAGTGCGGTGGTGGACGGTGATGATCAGTTGTTGTTTGTCGATGATACCAACGGCCCCGATGTCCCGGATCCTCAGGCGGCACGCTGGAAGGTCCTGGTGGTCGATGATGAGCCCGACGTCCATGAAGTGACCAAAATGGCTTTGAACAATTTCTCGTTTGATGGCTGCGCTCTGGAGTTCCTCTGTGCGTACAGCGCACGAGAGGCAGAGCGCCTGATCAACCAACATGCAGACATTGCGGTGATCTTGTTGGACGTGGTCATGGAAATCGATCATGCCGGTTTGAAGTTTGCGCGCTATGTCCGCGACACGGCTAAAAATACGTTTGTGCGTATTGTGTTGCGGACCGGTCAACCGGGGCAAGCGCCGGAACGCGAAGTTATCACCCAGTATGATATTAATGATTACAAGGAAAAGACCGAACTGACCGCGCAAAAGCTGTTTACCTTGATGTATGCGTCGTTGCGATCTTATCGCGACATCGTCGCATTGGAGGCAAACAAGCGGGGCCTGGAACGGGTTATTGAGGCTTCTTCCAATATTATTGAACTGCAAAACATGGAACAGTTCACGCACGGGGTTTTGCAACAAATCACCCCCCTGCTGCATCTGGATCAAGGTGCGGCCTATCTCAAAGCCGATGGTTTGGCTGTCTCGCGTGAGAGGGATAATTTGCGGGTTATTGCCGGGACGGGAGCCTTCGAAGCCATGATCGGTCAAAAAGGTATTGAAGTCCTTGATAAAGCGGTTATCCAGGAACTGGTGCGGGCCATAAAATCCGGGCGAAATCGGTACGAAGATGGGTGCTTCACCGGCTTTTTTAAGAATTTACGGGGGACAGAAAACCTCATTTATATGTCGGGACTGGGCGAATTAAGTGACCTGGATCGGTCTCTTTTGAAGCTGTTTTCCAGCAATATCGGGGTGGCATTTGAAAACATCGAATTGCACCAGGACCTCGAAGAAACCCAACGTGAAATTGTCTATATGCTGGGCGAAGCGGTGGAAACCCGGTCCAGGGAAACCGGCAATCACGTTAAACGGGTGGCGGAAATCAGCAAGCTTTTGGCTTTGGATGCAGGCCTCGCCGCGGAAAAGGCCGATGTTGTCTATCTGGCATCGCCAATGCATGATGTGGGTAAAATCGGTATCGCGGATTCCATCCTCAACAAACCGGGCAAGCACACCGCAGAAGAATGGTTGATCATGAAAACCCATGCTCAATTGGGCTATGAAATGTTGCAAAATTCAAAGCGTCCGATCCTTCAGGCTGGCGCCATCATCGCCCGAGATCACCATGAAAAATGGGCCGGTGGGGGCTATCCCAACAACCTGAAAGGCGAAGAAATTCATATTTATGGGCGTATTTCAGCGGTGGCTGACGTGTTTGATGCTTTGGGATCGGAGCGATGCTATAAAAAGGCTTGGCCGATGTCTGAAATCGTGGATTTGTTTAAAAAAGAACGCGGCCAACATTTTGACCCCAACCTGGTGGACGGTCTGATGAACAATCTGGACCGGGTGATGGCCATTCGGGATTGTTACGCGGACTGACCTGGAATGTTCGGCTCCGTTTTCATTTAAAAAGGGCATTTTGATCTATGCGCTGGTCCGATATTCACGACATTGCGATTGAATTGGAAGACGCCCACCCCGATGTGGACATTTTGCAGGTGCGCTTTACGGATTTATGGGCATGGGTGCAAAACCTGCCCGGATTTGATGACGATCCGAATAAATCAAATGAAAAGGTTTTGGAAGCCATTCAAATGGCATGGCTGGATGAGCGCGACTGAGGTCATTGCTCATCGTCGGCGTCGTTTTCGCCAAACCGGTGGTTATCTCCCCCGCCGCTTGTCTGTGGTGAATTTTTAAATCCTGGATCCAACGCACATGTTCAATATCCCGATCATCGACCTGGCCGCACTGGTGTGGTTTTTGCTGATGTGGAACGGTTACACGTTCTTTGCCGATCGCATGAAGCGCGATGGTGTGTCGCTGCAAAGCGTGATGCACAAACATCGTGCGGGCTGGATGCGGCAAATGCTGACCCGTGACAATCGCATCGTCGATGCCACCATCATGAGCACCCTCATGCGCAGCGTGTCGCTGTTTTCCTCCACCACGTTGTTGATTTTGGCTGGCTTGTTGGCAATTTTGGGGTCGGTGGATAAGGTTCAGGCGCTGGTGCAAAGCATTCCGTTCGTGGTCGAAGCCTCCAAGGCGGCGTGGGAACTGAAAATCCTCACCTTGATTTTAATTTTCATTTATACCTTTTTCAAATTCGCGTGGTCGGTGCGTCAGTTTAATTATTCGGTCATTTTGATCGGGGCCGCACCGCCGCAAGACCAGGCCGACAGCGAACACGCCCAGACCTTTGCCACGCAAACCGCAGAAATCATTGCGTTGGCGGTGTCGAATTTCAATCGCGGGATGCGGGCCTACTATTTCGGCCTGGCGGCGTTGAGTTGGTTTATGCATCCGCTTTTGTTTGCGGTGACGACCGTGTGGGTGGTTGCGGTGGTTTATCGGCGCGAATTTCGCTCTCAAACCCTGGCGTTTCTCAGCGCCATTCCAGGAACGTCTCGCGATCATCATGAAACTTGATTTACCCAAAAATGCGCTGAACAAGCCTCCCGGTGAAATCCGCGTGGTGGTGGCGATGTCGGGGGGGGTGGATTCCTCCGTTACCGCCGCGTTGCTCAAAGAAGCCGGCTATGACGTGGTGGGCATCACCTTGCAACTCTATGACCACGGCGTGGCGATCGACAAACCGGGAACCTGTTGCGCGGGCCGCGATATCCATGATGCGCGCCGGGTCGCCGAACAGATCGGCATTCCACACTATGTCCTGGACTTTGAACGGCGTTTTCGCGAACAGGTGATGGAGGCGTTCGCCGACACCTATCTGGCCGGGGAAACACCGATCCCGTGCGTGCGCTGCAACGACACGGTAAAATTTAAGGACCTGCTGGAGCGCGCCAGGGATTTAGGGGCCGAAGCCCTGGTTACGGGCCATTATGTGCGCCGCATTGATGGCGCCTGGGGGGCCGAGTTGCACCGGGGTCAAGACCATGACCGCGATCAGAGCTATTTCTTGTTCACCACCGCGCAAGCGGCCCTCGATATGCTGTGGTTTCCGCTGGGGGCGTGTACCAAGGACCAGGCCCGCGCCGAAGCGGTGCGTCTGGGGCTCGACATCGCCGCCAAACCCGACAGTCAGGACATCTGCTTTGTGCCCCAGGGAAAATATCTCGATGTGGTGGAAAAATTGCGCCCGGGCGCGGTTGCGCCGGGCGACATCGTGTCCACCGACGGCACCGTTTTGGGGCGCCACGACGGGGTTATCAAGTACACCGTCGGCCAGCGCCGGGGCTTGGGGCTGTCCGCGCCAGAGCCGCTCTATGTGCTGAAAATCGACGCCACCACCAACCGGGTCGTGGTGGGCTCCAGGGGCGAATTGCTGAAACGCGCGCTGACCATCCGCGCGGTGAACTGGTTGGGGGATGGCCAGGGCATGGCACCGGATGGTTTTGCGTGTACGGTTAAATTGCGCTCCACCAGTCCCCTTGTCCAGGCCCATGTCAGCCCCATCGGCGACGGCCGGGCGACGGTGCGTTTAAAAGAACCGTTTGCCGGGGTGGCCCCGGGCCAGGCGTGCGTTTTTTATGACGGCGAACGCCTGCTCGGCGGGGGCTGGATCGAAGGCGAAACTTAGCCCGGAGTTGCTCTAACGTATTTATGGGGCGAATTGATACGCGTCCATGCTCAACACCGCGTCTGCAATGCTGGTGTGCAGGCGGGTCCGTGTGGCGTCGGGTCCGGCCGCGCCCAGGGCGACAAACAGCGGCAAAAAATGTTCCGGGGTGGGATGGTTGTCTGGTGCATGGGGGGCTTTTTCGGCATACGCGACCAGGTCTTCGATGCGCCCGGTGGTGATGGCGCGAAACACCCAGTCGGTAAAATCCGTGACCCAGCCGGGGGGGCTGGCATAGTCGCCTTGCATCCATGCATCCAGATTGTGGGTGAGCGCACCGGAGCCCAAAATCAGCACATTGTCATCCAGCAGCCCCGATAACGCCTGACCCAATTGGTAATGCCATGCGGCGGACCGGTGGGGTTGTACGGACAGTTGCGCGACCTGGATGTCGGCCTCTGGATAGATCAGCTTTAAAGGTACCCAGGTGCCGTGATCGAAACCACGCCGGGCGGTGATCTCGACGGGGATGTTTTGCGCGCGCAGTGCCCGGGCGGCCTGTTCGGCGACATCGGGCGCGCCCGGGGCGGGGTAGGTGAGGGTGTAGAGATTTTTAGGGAATCCACCGAAGTCATAGAGGGTCTCGGGGCGGGGGTCGGCAGACAGGGTCGGGGTCGAGGTCAACCAGTGCGCGGTGACACAAAGCACCGCCCGGGGGCGGGGGATTTGTGAGCCCAGTTGGGTTAAAAATTGTCGTGCGGGACTGGGTTCGGTCAAAATCGTGGGCGCGCCATGAGACAGGAATATTGATGGGGATGTTGCCATTTTGGACAGCCTTATGCGGAAAAAAAGAAGGCTTGAGTTTAAGCGTTTTTCGAGGGCTCCAATAGCCACCGACGGCGCACAACAGTGTTGGCGCAGCGACAACAATGACGTTTGCGGCTTAGAGCATCCGTATTGATCAGGTTCTGATTTCAGTCCACATACGGAATAAAATTCAATGCGAGGACTTTTTCAGCACCTTGCTAATACAACCCGCCCGTTCCGACCGCCGGGGCGTCGCCATTGCCGTTGCGGCGGTTGGTGCCGTCGGCCCCGACGATTTGGCCGCTGTCGGTGGGGACGGTACCGGGCTTGAAGGCTTCCAGGATGACGTTGCGATCATTGCTGCGTGCGGGCAGCCCGGTGGTGGCGTTAACCCGCACCAGGCGCACGCCGGGCGGAATGCGGAACGGGACCGGCGGTTGACCAGCCAGGGCATCCTTCATGAAGTCGCGAAAAATCGGCGACGCCACGGAGGCCCCTTGTTCGCGGGGACCTAAAGACCGAGGTTCATCAAAGCCGGTGAACACGCCCACCGCCAGATCGGGGGAAAAGCCGATAAACCAGGCATCGCGCGCGGCGTTGGTGGTGCCGGTTTTGCCGCCGAGCGGTTTGCCCACCGCTTTGACCCGTCGCCCGGTGCCCCGTTGCACCGTGCCTTCCAGCATCGAGACGATTTGATACGCGCTGGTTGGATCTGTGAGCTGTTTGCGGGTGTCGGGTATGTTGGGCACGGCTTGTCCGGTCCATGCCACCGCGTTACAGCCCACGCACGGTCGAGTGTCGTGACGATAGACGGACTTTCCGTTGCGATCTTGAATGCGATCAATAAAGGTCGGGGTGATTTGTTTGCCGCCATTGACCAACATGGCATAGGCGGAGGTCAAATCCAGCAAGGTTGTTTCCCCGGCACCCAGCGCCATGGACAGTTGGGTGGGCAGATTTTTGGTGATGCCAAAGCGTTCGGCATAGTCGGATATTTTGTCCATGCCGACGGTTTGCGCCAGACGCACGGTCATCAGGTTGCGTGATTTTTCGATTCCCAAACGCATGGTTGACGGGCCATAAAACTTATTGGTGTAGTTGGCGGGCCGCCACTTGGGCGCGCCGGGGCCCTGGTCGACCACGAACGGGGCATCCAAAATCAAAGTTGACGGGCTAAACCCGGAATCCAGCGCCGTCAGATAGACGAACGGCTTGAACGCCGATCCCGGTTGACGTTTGGCCTGGGTGGCACGGTTGAATTCACTGGCACGGTAATCATAGCCGCCCGACATCGCCAGCACCCGCCCCGAATGGGGATCCAGGGCCACGATGGACCCTTGAATTTCAGGGATTTGACGCAGCGCGTAGGTGGCGGTCGGGTCGGAACTGACCGCTTCCACCGCGACCACGTCACCGACCACCAAAACGTCGCCCGGGGTGTGAACCACGTCGCCCAGGTATTCGCCTTTGAGCCATTTTCGGGCCCATTTGAGGTCTTGCACCGGGATGGTGCCGGGGCTGGTCACGGCACCGGTCCCTTGCACCCGGATCACGGCGCGTTGGTCTTCAATGGCGGTGACGACGGCCAATTGCCAGGTTCCCATGCCTTTGGGCAAGGGCATGGCGTTGAGTTTTTGCAGCGTGTCCCCGGGGCCTTCAATTCGTGCGAGGGGGCCACGCCAGCCATGGCGGCGGTCATATTCGATCAGGCCCGCGCGCAAGGTGCGTTCGGCAATTTCCTGCAACCGCGGGTCCAGGGTGGTGTGGACGCTGAGACCGCCGGTGTAGAGGGCATCTTCACCATATTTATCGTACAGAACCCGGCGCACTTCTTCGGCGAAATAGTCGGCGGTGACGAATTCTTCGTCGTCGCGGCGCACCACCACCAAATCGTCGGCCTTGGCCAGACGGGCTTGTTCGGCGGTGATGTAGCCGTCTTCGGTCATCCGTCCGATCACCCAGTTGCGCCGTTCCAGGGCGGCGGCCTTGCGACGCACCGGGTGATAATTGCTGGGCGCTTTGAGCAATGCGGCCAGATAAGCGGCTTCGGCAATGGTCAGGTCATTGGGGGATTTGTTGAAATAATTCAGGGCTGCGGCGGCGATCCCGTAAGAGCCGGAGCCGAGATACACCTCATTGAGATAAAGCTCCAGGATGCGGTCTTTGGAAAAGGCCCGTTCGATGCGGAACGCTAAAATCGCTTCCTTGATTTTGCGCACGTAAGAGACTTCATTGGTCAGCAGGAAGTTTTTCGCCACCTGTTGAGTAATGGTGGATGCGCCCACCGGACGCCGCCCGGACCCATAATTTTTGATGTTGGTCAAAATTGCGCGCATCATGCCCAGCGGATCAATCCCGGGGTGGATGTAAAAATTCTTGTCTTCCGCCGACAAAACCGCGTTGATCACCCGTTTGGGCATTGCCCGAATGGGCACGAAGATGCGCTTTTCGGTGGCGTATTCGGCCAGCAAACGACCATCATCGGCATGTACGCGGGTCATGACGGCGGGTTCATAGACGGCCAGTTTCTGGTAGTCGGGCAGACCCTTGCCGTATTGCCAAAACAAAAACAACCCGGCCCCCGCGGCCGCGATGGAACCGAACACGGTGAGGCCCAACAGAACCAGGATGATTTTAAAAAAACGCTTCATAGACTCAAAACTTTAAAAGACTCTCAATCGTGGACAGGTAACCATGGTCGGGTGTGAGACTGGGGACCATAGCGAAAAAATATGGCTGCCATATGATGGGCATTGAAATCCCTGGGGCAAGGGGAAAGCGTGAAATGGGGGCAAAATTTAATAACTGCGGGCCTCCTGGGTGCCGACGAAGTGGCGGTCGATGCCTTCGACCATGGCCGCGGCCATTTTTTTGCGGTAAGCGCGGTTGAGCAAATTGCGTTCATCCTGGCGGTTGGACAGGAACCCCGCTTCGATCAAAATGGATGGCATGTCGGGGGCCTTGAGCACCGCAAACCCGGCAAAGCGATGTGAATTGGGCAATAATTTGACTTTGCGGCGCAATGCCTCAACCAATTCCTGGGCAAAGCGGGCCGATTGGTTCATGGTTTCGCGCTGCGCCAGGTCCAACAAAATGTTGGAGACGACCAGGCTTTCCGTTGACAGGTCGATGCCTGCGATCAGGTCGGCTTTGTTTTCTTTAGCGGCCAGTTTTGCGGATTCTTTGTCGGATGCGCGTTCCGACAGGGTGTAAACGGACAGTCCCCGGGTTTTGCGATTGCTCACGGAATCGGCGTGGATGGACAGGAACAATTCCGCCCCGGCGCGGCGCGCGATGTTCACCCGGTCGCGCAACCGCAAGAAAACATCCCGGTTGCGCGTCAGAACCACCTTATAGCGCCCGGTTGCCTCCAGCGCGGTGCGTAAATCGCGGGCCATCGCCAGGGTGACTTTCTTTTCATAGGTCTTGCCGATGCCAATGGTGCCCGGGTCAACCCCGCCGTGTCCGGCATCAATGGCGATGATGCGTTTGCCGGGAATTTTAGGCTTGCGCGGCACTTGAGGGGCGGGGGAACCGGTCGCGGGGGGATTGGCGGTGCCGATTGATGCGACCAGCTTGTCCAGGCTCTTGCGGGCTTTTTCCCGCTGGGCCGCGAGGGTTTCGAGAAATTCCGTTTCGCTTGCCGGGGCCAGATCCAGAACAAACCGCCACGGGCCGCTGCCAACCGGCTTGAGCATGAAGCTGTTCTTCACCTTCACCGGGCCGGTGACGTCAAATACCATCCGCGAGGTCCCGGGGGAAAACAGGCCATAGCGCATGCGGGTCAACAGGCCCTTGTTTTCCTGCGCACCGCGGTTGTCGAAGGTCCACGCGACTTCCGGCAGGTTGACGACCACCCGGTAGGGGGCGGGAAGGGTGAAAACATCAAATTTTACGGCGCGGTCGATGTCGAGCACTATTCGGGTGCGTTCGGGGTACTTGCCGATGCGCACGTCGCTGACCTCTGGCAAGGTGGACGTGGCGGGGGGGTGTTGGGATGTGTTTTGATCGGCGTGGCTGGCGGTGGCGGGCAACAAAACCGCGAACATCACCACGGCGGCGGGCAGCACCAAGCGTGTCCAGGGTCCGCAATTTAGCCTTATTATTCGGGCAAATAGGCTCATCGACGTCGGCGGCTCCCGGTTTGGTTTGGGCGTGGCGATCACGCGGTGTTCGTGGTGACGCAAATTTATATTATATATGCGCACCCATAAAGCTGCTAAAGAGACACGGTCCGCACATCATCGAGACGGCTATATAAATCAATTAGATGATTGTCTAATCAATTTACTACCGTTATCTTAACATTTATCGGTGTTAAATGGGTTTGATCCCATTGTGGATCCGATTTTGAGAGTTTTTCGCAAGCGCGGAAAGCGGAAGGTTGTCGCCACCTCAGGATTTTCGTCCAGGGTTGCGCGCCACCAAGAGGTTCCGCCAGAGAGACTTGGCTTGAGGCTGCGCATCGAACATGCCCAGCCTGTGCGATTTAGCAAAACGCACCCAAGACGTTCTGGTTCAAGGAATACCCCGCAGGACGGCGCTTGCTGTTGAATGGAAAGTTTAACCTTATGCTTGCCAGCAGCGCGCAAGCCGCAGTGACATTATTATCCGCCGTCTTTAAGACGGCGGGGTTTTCTGCCGTCTTTAAAACGGGGAAACTGTGTGTCTGCGCGCCTGGCAGCAATCATAACGGTGTACGCGTGACCAGACCGGGCTTGACCCGGGGCGGGGCCGTGCGCCAGTGGAGTTCCCTTTTAAATGACCAAACGCATGCTTATCGATGCGGCCCACCCGGAAGAAACCCGGGTCGCGGTCGTGGACGGCAACCAGCTTGAAGATTTTGACGTAGAAGTTTCTTCGCGACGCCAGATCAAAGGTAATATTTATCTCGCCAAGGTGATCCGGGTGGAGCCATCGCTCCAGGCGGCTTTTGTTGACTATGGCGGCAATCGTCACGGTTTTCTGGCGTTCAGCGAAATTCATCCCGATTATTATCAAATCCCGGTTGGTGATCGTGAAGATACACCGACTGACGAAGCCGAACTCAGCTCCGCTGAGGCCCCGGTTGAGATCGAAACCTCCGGCGATGGCGACAATGGCGTCAATCATGATGCGGGCGATAACGGCACCGATGAAGGCCTGAAAACCGATCCAGATGGTGCGGTTGAGGATTTGGGCGGGGACGTTGTTGACGAAGTCGAAGACATTCACCCGCGCCGCGCGGCCAATGTTAAACAGTATAAAATTCAAGAGGTCATCAAGCGCCGCCAGGTGTTGTTGATCCAGGTTGTCAAAGAAGAACGCGGCAACAAGGGGGCTGCGCTGACCACGTATATGTCGTTGGCGGGGCGCTATTGCGTGTTGATGCCCAACACCGCGCGGGGGGGCGGGATTTCACGTAAAATCACCAACGCCGCAGACCGCAAGTCGCTCAAGGAAATTTTGACCAGTCTGGATATTCCGCAGGGTATGGCGGTGATTTTGCGCACCGCTGGAATTGGCCGGACCAAGGCTGAAATCAAACGCGATTTCGAATATTTGATCCGTTTGTGGGTCAATGTCCGTGATTTGACCTTGCAGTCCACCGCGCCGATGCTGGTCCACGAAGAAGGCGACATCGTGCGCCGTTCAATCCGTGATTTGTATTCGCGCGATATCGAAGACATTCAGGTCGAAGGCGAAGCCGCCTACCGCGCCGCCAAAGACTTTATGAAATTGTTGATCCCCAGCCACGCGCGCAAGGTCAAACAGTACAAGGAAACCTCGGCCCCGCTGTTTCGCAGTGCCGGGGTGGAAAACCAGTTGGACGCGATCCACAACCCGGTGGTGCATTTGCCGTCGGGGGGCTATTTGGTGATCAACCCAACCGAAGCCCTGGTTTCGATTGATGTCAACTCGGGCCGTTCGACCAAGGAACGCAACATCGAAGAAACGGCGGTCAAGACCAACCTGGAAGCCGCCGACGAAGTGGCGCGCCAGTTGCGATTGCGTGATTTGGCCGGTTTGGTGGTTATCGATTTTATCGACATGGACGTCAACCGCAACAACGTCCAGGTTGAACGGCGCATGAAAGAGGCGCTGAAACACGACCGTGCGCGCATTCAGGTGGGCCGCATCAGTCCGTTTGGTCTGCTTGAAATGTCACGCCAACGGTTGCGCCCAAGTCTGATCGAAACGTCATCGGAACCGTGCCCTCATTGCGACGGCACCGGCATCCGCCGTTCCACCGAAAGCACCGCGCTGGTGGTGCTGCGGGCGATTGACGAAGAAGGGGCCAACCGGCGCGCGGCGGAGTTGACGGTCCATATGCCGACCTCGGTGGCCTTGTATATCCTCAACAACAAACGCGATGCGTTGGCGGAACTTGAGGCTAAATATGCCTTTCGGGTGATGCTGACCAACGATGATTCTTTGGTGCCGCCGGACCTGCGTTTGGAACGCACCAAAAATCTTGATGGGGAAATCATTTCTGAAATGGTCGCCAACGTGCGCCCGGACGTGGTCGAAGACAACAGCCGCAAACGCAAACGCCGTCGCCGGGGTCGAAAGCGTGATGAAGATGGGGTGGAAACCCAGGCCGATGCGCCGCAAGCCAATGCGCCGCAATCGGGTGAAGACGCACCTGAAAACGTCACGGAAGACAACAGCGAAGACGGTGAAGAAGGCAAAAGCAAGCGCCGTCGTCGGTCGCGCCGGGGCGGGCGTCGGCGCAACCGCTCTGGGGACAACACGGAAGTGGCGACGACAGGGGAAACCGCCGTGCCGGGCGGGGGGGGGGAAACCGCCGTGCCGGACGCGGGGGGGGAAACTTCCACGGGTGAAGCCACAGCTTCGGTTGAGGCCCCGACAGCAGATGCTGGCGATGGCGGCGGTTCATCAAATGGTCCGGTTGACAGCGCCGAAGGCGCAGAAAAACCCAAGCGGCGGCGGTCCCGGCGCAGGCGCAAACCGGCGGATGGTCAAGCTGTGGAAACGGCACCTGAAGGCGGTTCTGAGAGCGCGCCCGCGACCTCTGTCAGCGGTGACGCAACCGCTGAAGTGGCTGAGGGAAGCGACGAAAAACCCAAACGCCGTCGCCGCACCCGACGCCCAGCGGCGGACAAGGTTGAAGATATCAGGACCGATGGCGTTGATACGGAGGGCGGATCACCCCAAGGGGAAACAGACAGCCCACCGCCAGCTACCGATAAGCCCAAGGCGAAACCACGCCCGCGGCGCAAGAAAGTTGAGCCCGCTGCAGATCAACCCGCACCGTTGCAGGTTGCCCCGGAACCGGCAGCTCAACCGGCGGCCAAACCGGCCCCTGAGCCGGTACAAGAGCCAGCCCCAGCCCCAGCCCCAGCCCCAGAGCCGGTGAAGCCAAAACGCAAGGGCTGGTGGAACATCGGCGGTTAGCCGGACCGGTTTTTGAAAAACAGGCGGGTCCTTCGGGGCGCGCCGGACGGCCCATAAAGTCCTCGCCTTTGGCGGGGACTTTTGCGTTTCGGCGTGTTGTTCAAGACGGGGGCGGTGCGGCGTGTGTTGCGGGCGAAGAAATGATAGAATGCTAAAATCACAATTTGACAGGAGCTGAAAACATGAAATCTCGCATTCTCGCTATGGCTGGCGCGATTTTCCTCGCCACGTCCGGTTTTTCCTGGGCACAAGTCCAAGAGCCGGGTTACGGCTATCACGCGATGGGTTGGGGGGGGTGGGGCATGATCTTCGGGCCGCTTATGATGATCGCGGTGATCGCCGGTATCGTCGCCGCCATCGTCCTTACCGTCCGCTGGCTTGGCGGCGGATCGCCGTCGGCGCCGATGGCGACGCAGAGTGTGGGAAGGGCGGCGCTCGATATCCTGAGGGAGCGCTTCGCCAAGGGTGAAATCGACAAGGCCGAGTTTGAGGAAAGACGGCGCGTTCTCGAAGACTGAGGAGGCTGGAGACGTGGCGCGGGCCACTTCTTTTCAGGCAAGTCCAGACGGCTTCTGGTGGGGTTTCCGTTCAACCATGACGACCACCAGAAATCGCTTCCACACCGGTAACGATGTCGAGCAATTCCGACGTTATGGCCTCTTGGCGCAAGGCGTTCTCCGAGCGGCGGAGACCTTCCAGCTTGTCGCCGATGTTGTGATCCGTTGTCTCCATGGCGCGCAGCCGGGAGCCGTTCTCGCTGGCCAGGGACTCCATGACCGAACGGGTGATCTCGGCGAACAGGTATTCGTTCGCGAGTTGCTGCAACAGCACACCCTGCGCCAAATGGTGTAGCGGTGGACCTCGCTGACCGGGTCCGACCAGGAGGGAGGGATCCAGGGGCAGAATATTTCTCGCTTCCGGTTCGAAATTCCCGCCCTTTCGATAGCTCCCGAACACCACATCCGCTGTCGAAAAGTTCGATAAATACTCCGACACCCGGCGAGTGACGCCGACAACGCCGGTGACGTGCGTTGCCATAGGAAAGCTGTGATCGACCTCAAGCCCCCTTTCCGAAGCCAGAACCGTTCCCCGGCCCCCGATAATCACGAGCTCTTGTCCGGCCTTTCGCTCCGCCTCGGCGCGGTCGAGCAACCGCTCGTTAAAGGCACCGGCGAAGCCATGCTCGGAACAGACGACGATCAAGACACCGGTGCCGGGACGTTGGTCCGCAGCTTCGTGTTCTTGAGCCTTTGGCAGCAGTCCCGCCCCTTCGACAATCGCATCTTCAACGATTTCGACGTATCTGCGTATCCCTATGAGCGCCCCTTGTGCTTCTCTTACATGCGAGGCGGCAAGCGCTCGCAAGGCCCGCACAAGGTCGCGCAGCTCCCGTAAACTGGAAATGCGTGCCTGGAGACGCGGCAACTGCTCCATCTCAGTCGTCCTCCCGTGGTCTGGGCGCAATCTCGGCCAGAAAGGCGTCGATCGCCCCGGTCAGGTCCTGTTGGTCTTCGTCACAGAGATCACCGCTCTGTTCGATCCGGGCGATGGCACGGGGACAGTGTTCCGACAGCCACGCACCGACGCCGCTCTTGAAACGCTCGACGAGGTCAAGGGGAAGCTTATCAAGCTTTCCTTCATCGACAGCGAGCAAAAATGCAACTTGTTGCGACAGGGAATGGGCCTGATATTCCGGCTGAACCAGGATGGCGCGAATGCGCCGCCCGTGCTCGATCGTTCGCCTGGTCCGTTCATCGACCATCGCGCCAAAGCGGGTAAAGACCTCGAGTTCGAGAAATTGGGCGTATTCGAGCTTGAGGGTCTCCGCGAGGCGTTTCATAATGGGTGCCTGTGTCTGGCCGCCCACGCGCGACACGCTCATGCCCACGCTCACCGCAGGCTTTTGCCCCTCGTAGAAGAGTTTCGGTTCAAGGTAGATCTGGCCGTCGGTGATTGAAATCAGGTTCGTGGCGATATAGGCCGTCAGATTTCCCGCTTGCGTTTCCGCGATTGGAAACGCCGTCAACGACCCGCCACCGAGCTCGTCTGAAAGTTTCGCGGCGCGCTCCAAAAGCCGGGCGTGAAGGTAGAAGATGTCGCCCGGATAAGCCTCTCTGCCTGGCGGCTTGCGCAGCAGCAGGGAAAGCTGTCGGTATATGATGGCGTGCCTGGTCAGATCATCGATGATGAGCAGCGCATCGCGGCCCTGGTCGCGAAAATATTCCGCCATCGTACAAGCCGCATAGGGTGTGATCCACTGTGCCCCCGGTGGCGCATCGGCCTCACCGACCACGAAAATACAACGCTCGAATGCTCCATACTGACGAACCGCCTCGATGACTTGATTGACGGTCGATGTTTTTTGGCCCACAGCCGCGTAGACACAGACGACATTGGAGGACCGTTGAGTGATGATCGTGTCAACGGCGACCGCAGTCTTTCCGGTTTTGCGGTCGCCGATAATGAGTTCCCGCTGACCGCGCCCCAAAGGGATCATGGAATCGATCACGGTCAGCCCCGTCATCAACGGCTGTGTGATCTGATCTCGATCGACAATGGCCGGAGCGGGCCGTTCGATGGGGTCCCTGCGCTCGGCCGCGATCGGGGGGCCGTCATCCAGCGGTTCGCCTTTTGAATCGACAACCCGACCGAGCAACGCCTCTCCCACAGGTACGCGGATGATTTCGCCGGTTCCCTGAACCCTGCTCCCCGCGGCGATACCTTCTCCGCTTCCAAGCAGGACGCAATCGACCGCCTGCTCACTGACCTGGAGCGCAAGTCCCAAAGTACCCTCTTCAAATCGCAACAGTTCGTCCAGCCGTGTCCATGGCAGGCCGGAGATCGTGGCGACGCCATCGCCGATGCGTTCGACGATGCCCACATGTTCGAGCGTCGGCTCGACGTCCATGTCCCGTAACCGTCGCCGGGCCACGGGGAGCCAGGTCGCTATATCGTCACGAAGCGGCTTCATCTTTGCGCAGTAACTCCTTGGCATTTTGCAACTGGTTCGCCCAGGTGAACTTGATCACGGCGTGGGGGAAGTGTAATTCGACCCCACCCAGGATTTCTGGTTCGGTAGTAAAATCGGTTTTGTCCCAGTGACCGAGGTCGAGGCGCTCGTTCAGCCGGTCCATCCACTGGCCCCGCTCTTCAGGCGTCAGCGGGGACGGCGTTACGACCGTCAGTCGGGCACCATCCACCGCAAGATCCTTTTGGAGACGCTTGCGTTCATCTGCGGACATGTCTTCCAGATGCTGTTCGAGTTTCTCCAGGAAAACGGCATTGGGCGCGGTCAACCCGGATTTACGCAGCAAATCCGCAGCAAGTTCCACGGCCATCGCGGACACCTGATCACGAACTTCCGCAAGGGCCGCATCGCGTTGCCCGGCAATAAGTGTGCGGGCCGCCTCCAACAGTTCGTTCGCCTTGCCTTTTGCTTCCTCCAGGGCCTTGTGACGCTCGGCCTCCAACTCCTCGTGGAGTTTTTTGAGCATATCCTGACGTTCCTGGACCAGCCCGGCCTGACCCTCCTCGAAGTGGAGGCGCGTCTTCTCGGCCGCGTTTTTCTGCCTGTCAGCATCAGCGAAAGCTTGCTCAGAGAGTTTTTTTCGCTTCTCGATGACCTCTCTGACCGGCCGATATAGAAATTTCCGCAGCAGCCAAACCAGCACGATAAAATTGACGGTTTGAAGCGCGAGGGTCCACCAGTCGATCTGCATCGTCAGCTCACGAATGGATTTGCATAGAGCAACAAGAGCGCGATCACGAGACAGTAGATCGCCATCGTCTCGATCATCGCGAGCCCGACAAACAGCGTTCGCGACAGGGGACCCGCCGATTCGGGCTGGCGCGCGATTGCGTCCATCGCGGCCGCGATGGCGCGGCCTTCACCAAGGGCCGGCCCTATGGCGCCAAACGAAACGGCCACGACCGCACCGATGATGCTCACCATCTCAAGATTGTATTCCATAACACCTTCCCTATTCCGCCCGTTGTTCCCCCTCGACGTCGCCCACCGCCGCGCCGATGAAGACGGCCGCGAGGACCGTAAAAATGTAGGCCTGGATAAAGCCGATGAGAATACCAAGAAGCATAAATGGGATCGGCAGGAACAAGCCAGCGAGAAAGACGACAATGGCGATCACGAACTCATGGCTCATGATGTTACCAAAGAGACGAATCATCAAGGAAAACGTGCGCGTGATCTCGGCCAACACGTTGAGCGGCAGAAGCAGTAAATTAGGCTTCGTATAACGGCGCGCATATTCCGCCAGACCGCAGGACCGTATCCCGAAATAGTGGATCGACAGGAAAACGATTGCCGCAAGTGCGCCCGGTGTTTCAATATGCCCGGTCGGCGCTTTCATCCCCGGCACGACCGCCGAAAGGTTTGCAAAAACCAGGAAGATGAACAAGGTTCCAAGCAGCGGCAGATAAGCCCAGGGGTCACGCCGGATAATCTCGAAAACTTGTTTTTCAAGCGTCTCGACCAGGATCTCCAGAACAGTCTGAAGGGTCCCCGCGTGAACCCTGGCCCGGCGCGTCCCGAACCAGGATAGGGCGGTCAGGACTGCCATGATGGCCCAGGTTGTCACAACCGGGCGGCTGATCGGAACCTGTCCAAGTTGAAAGAGAATGTCGGGGGTGAGGGGGCTTGCGTCCATGGTTACTCCGGTATCACCCATTGTTGGATGACAAAGCGTGCGATCACAAAGCCCGCCAAGGTGAGCAAGAGCGGGAGGGCTCCTTGCTGCGCGATAATCCAGAACGCCGAAATGGTCAGGGCGAGACGTACGATATAAAGCGGGACGATGCGGATGGCCGCCCCTTGGGAAGCGTGCAATCGGACCGTCCACAGGAGCAAGATAAAATAAGCTGCGCCAAGGGCTGCACCGATCATGAGGTACAAGGTGACGTTAAGTGTAGCGGTCCAGTTCATTCTTTAGTGACCTTTTGCCAGGCGAGGTAACTCCCGATCAGGATTCCGAGAAAGATCAGGGACCCGGTAAAGAAGATGCCGGTCTCAAAGGTGTTGTCGAGCCAGCGCCCGGTCAGTACACCGAGAAGAGTCGGCACGACAATCAGCCAACCGAGCGCCCCAACCATCGAGAGGTTCTGCCACAATGATCGTTCACCCTCTTTCTTCCATTGCTTGCGCCGTTGTTGCCGCACGTTGACGGCTTTGTGCATTTTTTTGTGATTTTGATTGGGGGGCAATCCATTCATGGAATTTCACCCTCCCCCGGCGGCCCGCCATGGGCCGCAGCCGCACCAGGTGAGGGGGGCTGCCCGATGGGGACGGACTGGCGCGTCGATTGGAGATAGCGCTGGAGTTGCCGAATAGCGGCCAGATGCAAACGTGTGGCGGAAACGCGGGATGCTTCTTCCCCTTCCTCCTCTTCTTGAAATTTCTCCAGCACCGCTCGTCCCAATCGGCGGAGCGTCTCCTCGCCCACGGCCTCACGCGTCGCGACCTCAACGGCGTTGCCGTCCTGGACCGTCAACACGCCGCCACGCACGGCCACATGGTGCTCTTCTCCGGCGTGGTTGCGCCATGTGATGACCGAAATCGTTAACACGGTGATGAAATCCGCGTGCCCTGGCAAGATCCCGAAGGCACCCGTTTCGTCCTCGGCGCGGATATGACGCACATTCTCGGCCTCCACAGCAATCGACATCGGGGTTGTCACGACCAGCCTCATGCCTGCCCCTTTTGCGCGGTTGTTTCTTTCGCGCGCGCGTCGCCCAGCGTGCCGACCATGTAAAATGAGTTTTCCGCCCAATCATCCGCCTCTCCGGTGAGGATCGTTCGGCACCCACTGAGCGTTTCTGCCAGAGAAACCGAGGCTCCCTCAACACCCGTGAAGTGCGACGTGACGGCGAAAGGCTGGGTCAGGAAGCGGATGAGACGGCGCGCCCGTCGAACCGCTGTCCGGTCGACGGCGCTGAGCTCATCAATGCCGAGGAGCGAGATGATTTCCTGCAGTTCACGGTAATGTTCGATGAGGCGGCGAACCTCTTCGGCGGTCTCGTAATGTTCCGTTCCCACCACCCGCGGATCGAGCATCGAAGAGGTTGAGGCCAACGGATCAATGGCTGGATATAGCCCCTGGCTCGCCATCTCGCGGCTCAGCACAATCGAGGAATCGAGATGTGTGAAGGTCTGTGCGACGGCAGGGTCCGTGAAATCGTCCGCGGGCACATAGACGGCTTGAATCGAGGTGACCGCCGCCTCCTTCACCGACGCAATCCGTTCTTCAAGCTCCGCAATTTCCGTCGCCAGCGTCGGCTGATATCCCACCCGCGACGGCAGGCGACCGAGAAGCCCAGACACCTCTGAGCCAGCCTGCACGAAGCGAAATACGTTGTCGATCAGAAACAGGACATCTTGATGCAAGATGTCGCGGAAATGTTCGGCGACGGTCAGGGCCGTCATACCAACACGCCAGCGCGCGCCGGGAGGTTCGTTCATTTGCCCGAACACCATCGCCGTTCGGTCGAGGACACCCGATCGTTGCAGTTCCAGCCACAGTTCGTGACCTTCGCGCGACCGCTCACCGATGCCGGCAAACACCGAAATTCCGGCGTATCTCTCGACGGTCGTCCTGATGAGTTCCATGATGAGAACGGTCTTGCCGACGCCCGCGCCACCGAACATGGCGGCCTTGCCGCCCCGAGACAGAGGGGCGAGCAGATCGATAATTTTAATGCCGGTGAAAAAAAGCTCTCCGCTGGTGCGCTGTTGGCTCAGCTTTGGCGACGCTCGGTGGATGGGGTCGCGGGGCGCGTCGGCAGCGAAGGCGGACCCATGGTCTATCGGGTCTCCGACCACGTTCATCAAACGCCCGAGTACGGATTTTCCGGTCGGAACGCAGATCGGTGCCCCCGTATTTTGCACCGTCACGCCACTTTGAAGACCCGCCGTTTCCTGCATCGCCACACCGCGGATCGTGCACGGATCGATATGCTGCTGCACCTCAACGGTCAAGCGGTGCGGGCCATCCCATTGAACTTCGAGAGCGGTATTGATCGATGGCAGCGCACCGCGTGGAAAGACAATGTCCACAACCGAACCGTTGACCGAAGTCACGCGTCCGCACCGACGGCGGATGGGGTCTTTTTCGTTACGCTGATCAGAATTCCGAATGGACGAATTCATCATGGCTCAGTGTATCCCCATGCGTGTGAGATGTATATACCGCAGCCTGCTCCCTGGTATCAGTCCCGGGACTTTGCCAGCGTCAGGGCAATGCCTCGGCGGATGTCTTCGGGCTGGGCGTTGACGGCGACTGCGAGACATCGGAGCTGGTTGCGCAGCCCATGCACCTGATCAAGGAGCGCCAGGATCACGCCCATCGCGTCCTCGTCCAGTTCGAGCTCGGTCGAGAACTCATGGATCAGCCCGACCCGGGCGATGTCGATCTCGCGAAACCGGTAGCCATCCGGGCCCCGTTTCGGCATCACCCAGCCACGCTCGACCCAAACGTGGAGAGTCTCGCGTCGAAGGTCCATGAAACGGGCGAGAAGTTCCTTTTCCTCCATCATCGCGTCACCCTCCCATATCTTGTTTTGGGCCCATGTCTTGTTGGGGGTCGTAGCCATGGTCTTTGGCCCAGTCCTCAAGGAAGGCTTTGAGCTTCGGGTCGGTTTTTTTCGGCAACACGACGTTGAGCGTTACAAGTTGGTCGCCCGCCTTGTGCTTGCCCGACGCCGCGACGCCCTTGCCCTTGAGCCGAAGTATATCACCGGTGTTGGATCCGGGAGGAATGGTCATCGCAACCGCGCCCCGGACCGTCGGGACATGCACCTTTGCTCCGAGCACGGCCACATGGAGCGCAACCGGGAGGTCGAGCAGGATATCGCGGCCCCGGCGGTGGAACATACGGTGCGCCGTGACGTGGACTTCGACGATGGCATCACCGGGTGCGCCGCCGCCGATCCCCGCCATGCCCTTGCCCTTGAGCCGCAGCATCTGGCCGTCGCGATGGCCGGGCGGAATCGTGATGTCGAGGGTCTTGCCGTCCGGCATGGTGATGCGCTTTTTGGCGCCGGTGACAGCCTCCAGGAAGGACACCTCCATCCGATAGCCGACGTCTCCGCCCCGCCTGTGGACGTTAACATTTTCGCCGCCGCGTTGCTGGGCCCGGAAAATATCGGAAAAAATGTCGCCCAGGTCTTCGAACCCGGCGCTCGATGCGTAGGGTTGACCGCCGTTGGCGGCGGCGTATTCGCGGTAGAAGGGACGCGGTGCCTCATTGCCCTCGGCGTCGATCTCGCCAGCGTCGTACCGGCGGCGCTTTTCCTTGTCCGACAGGATGTTGTAGGCCTTCTGGACCTTCTTGAACGTGTCCTCCGAGGTTTTGTCGCCGGGGTTGAGATCCGGGTGGTGTTTCTTGGCCCGCGCGCGGTACGCTTTCTTGATATCCGCCTGAGACACGTCCTTCCTGACACCGAGCACCTCGTAAAGTTCTTCTGTCACGGCTTGCTCCATCGGCTTGAATGTAAAAGACGGTCAACCTTGGGTGTGTTGTGATGACCCGTTAGTATAAGCCAGAAACACCCAATCCGCCCGGACCATTTTTTAGGGCAAGTCATAACCGCCTAACGGCAAATATGGTTGCGATTTAACGCACAGTCTTCATCAATGCTAAATCAGCCAAATGTTGACGTTTGCCGTCTATCATATCTTCAGGCACCACAAACAACTTTAAACGCACACCTTTAGGTACGGAACCACATTCCAACTGAACAAGTTGCACCATCGTATCAAAGACCGCCTTTTTCCGCTTAACCGCCAAGTCTGAATTGGATGCCATGGCACCGATCTGTGCGCCATCATCCTGACCCAGACTGGCACACCAGTTTGGGTTAAATGCATACGCAAATATCTGCAGGCCCAAGGTTTGATCGCGGCCAATGACGTACATGTCAGGCAGACGCACCGGCAGGACTGTCGGCACTTTGTCTTGTGGCAGAGGAGGAGCGATTTGAGACCGCACCGGCGGACTGTACGTTTGGGGCGAAGGGCTTGCAGGTCGTTGCTGAAGAGTGCGCTCTTCCCTTATAATTGGAGCGCTGACCTCATCAAACTTCTTTTCCAGCCAATTGCCCGAACCGCTGCCGTTGCCGAAAGCAAACAACGCCACCATCGATCCCAGGAACACTGGCGAAGCAACCGTTCCAATCCCCGCACAGATCAGACCCACCACGCCCAGCCCAACAGCACGGGCAACTATTGCCAATATGGAAAACAAAACTGATAAAGGAACAAAAATCACGCCTGCAAACGGTATGGCGGCGAGGCCACTCAGAATTCCCAGCACACCAAAGGCCGTCCCGAAACAACCACCTTTGTGTACTTGGACAATCACCGTTTGCGGGGGCGCTTGAGGGGGCTCCTGATCGTGCCTGGCGGGTGCCGCCGGTTGGATTGGTGGGGAAGCCGACGGCCCCAATTGTCCAGTCGGTGCCTGACCGAGTGGACCGGAAAGCACGCCTGGCTGGTCAAAATCGGAAATAAAATGCGTCTGCGCTGTTTTCCCGAGGACCTGTGTTTTCGGTTTTTTAAATGCCTCGTAGCCAGACAGCAACCGCGCGCCCAGGTTTTCCATATCCTCCGCATAGAAAAATCGAGATGCTTCTCCTTTTAGAAAGGTATCAACATCCGAATTGCGGGGCGTGCTCGGTAAAATCACCAGGTGCTCATAGGTCACAAATCCCACTTTGTGATCACTGGCCTCGTTCCATTTTTTAACGAATGATGATCCAAAGGAACGCGCCTGAGCGTAAGGGTTGTCGAGTTCAAAATGTGTTCCGTCTCGACGCTGTCCGTTCCACTTCAAGTCGTTATGAGGATTCCCAACCTCAACATGCCCACCTTTTACCTCAATAAAAAACAAGGGATATTCCGGATGAACTACAACGAAGTCGCATTGTCGGTCAAGAAAGGAAGGGCGCAGAGAATGAAAAATTGTGAAACTTTCATCCATCTTCTGCAAAGCCGCCCAAACGGCAATTTCAGCAGGGCTTTTACAGCCGCTTAGTTCAGGAGCTACATCTGGAATCATCCGCGCCATTGATTAAGCCTCCTGGATGGTCCAGCCATCTGCAGACTTACACGCGGTTACTTTTTCCTCTCCCATTTCACCCGATTTCAAGGTCACAGAACGCGTAATTACCTTACAGGGAACTTGTGCCTCAAACTGTTCGACTTTGGCTTTGGCAGGTGCATTTGATGCGTCTGCGGCCTGAACTTCCCAACCCCGGTCAGTTTTGCAGGCCAGAACGGCCTCACTGTCACGAACAATGGTTTTGCAGTTGCTTTCAAAGTCATCAAGAACTTCATTTCTCACGATATTGCTGCCCTGAGATGTCCATTTGTCCACAGATTTTAGATAACGCGGAGAGACATATCCGACAGCGATGTTGTCGCTGCGAGACACCAAAACCCAGCCATTACCGGTCAGACCAATCCCTTGCACCATTTCGCCCTGCGTTAGGCGACCCACCACAACTGACGATGGATCCGGCGCGCGGCGAATTCTCACGTCGGTCGTTGCGCGGTGTGGCATATTAATCAGTTCCAAAGGGATGATTTCCGGGTTTGCTTGTGCATCAACCGCAAGAGCTACCCGCTGCACCTCGGCACGTTCCGTTTCCACCACCACCTGACCGCCGTTTCCGCTATCGGGATTAGCCCAGGATACACCTTGGCCAACAGTAGATGTATCCAGGGCATACTCCGTACTTTGCGCCAGCTCCCGACGATCCTGTTCATCCAGATAGGTGCCAATCTGGTTTCCGATTAGTCCACCACCCACAGCACCAGCCAGAATCGCGAGTGTTCGACCTTTGCCGTTACCAAGAAAAGCTCCCCCGACAGCCCCGACCAGAGCACCAAGTCCTATACCGACATCTGCTTTACTCATCGAACCGTTTTGCATTCGACCATTTGTCGTTTGGCAAGACGTCAAAGCCAGAATGGCTATAATGGCAAAAGTTTTATTCATCATGGATGCTTTCCTTGAGCAACGATTCGACCACAATAAAGCCTCGGCCACCACTTTAAGTAGTCGCGTGTGTGAATGCAACAAGCTAGACTTTTGGTTGAAGGGAATTTTCTGTGACGGGCCTCAATTTAGCCCACCCTTGATGACAATAATGGCTTTCCGGGAGGGAGACCGCAGACTCAAGGGTATAGGCCTGCTTTTGCTTTACAAATTGTTTTGTCTTAATCGGGATGTTTTTGAATTTCATAAATCTCTGAATTGCTCGTTGACCTCCGAGCAAAAGCCGCCACCTTGTCGCATTTTCTTGCGGGGTTGCTGTCGGCATCGGGCGCTTTTTTTCCTTTCGTGTCGCGGCCAACACTTCCTGCACCTCGGAATGGGCTGGGTTCAAATTTCAAGTGCAACACCCATTGATTTAATGAAGGCTTCCAAGGGTGTGTAAAATCCGGGTCATTTTAGAGGTGTCGTGTTGCAGGTCAACATGTTGTCTTCGATGTCCCGATCATTGAAATTGTTGATGTTTGTTTTCCTGGGCAAGGCCCTGCGCAAAACTCCGTTTGCATTTTCAATTGATCCTCTCTGCCATGGAAAGCGCGGGTCGCAAAAGAAGGCCCGCAAGGGCAAGGGCTGGTGAAACTCCGGCGGTTAGCCGGATCGTTTTTTTGAAAAACAGGCGCGTCCTTCGGGGCGCGCCAGATGGCTCATAAAGTCCCCGCCTTTGGCGGGGACTTTTGCGTTTCGGCGACACAACCGGCGGGGTCAAACGTCTTCTGGTTGGCCCCAATGGTTGGGGTCTGGCGGGGGGCGTGGCCCTTTGCATTGATTTTCATATTCAAGGTCAAAAAGGAATGGATACAATGCGAGTTCGTATGGTGAAAACGGTTGTGTTGGCGGTGTTTTGTCTTGCCGTGGTTGTCTTGGCGGGCGGGGGTGTTGGCCAGGGGGTGTTTGGTGTGTTGCCCGCCGTTGCCGATGTGACGGTTTACCGCGCCCTGGCGCGCAAAAACACAACCTATGCCAAGGTGAAAGACAGTGAATTTCGCATTGATGATGACGGCCTTTCGACATTTGAAGGGAACGAATTCGTCGTCACCAACAAACAATGCAAACTTGAATTTACGGTCGAAGGTGTCGATAGCAAGCCGGAAACAGGGACCAGCGGAAATATTGAAGGGATGGAAGGCTATAAGGGTACCTATACGCCCGAATTTGGCGAGGGCCACTGGAGTCTTGCAAACTCAGACGGGACCGTGGCGGGTGATTTTACCGCGTATGCCCTGACGGGGGGTAAGATTTCTGTCAATGGCGGGTATACGGGGGGCAGTCAGTCTGCGTGCGAAACCCCAGATGAGCCCAATTGATCGGGCTTGGTCTGTTGGCGGGGTCCCACCCTGGGGCAGGGTCCCACCCTGGGGCAGGGTCCCACCCTGGGGCGATGATCGCCCTGGTCTTCGGTTAATCAAACGCCGGGATGGCGGCGTTTGGTTGCGGAGGATCTATCTATGGAGGAGGATGGTGATGGCGGTGCGTCATTTTGCCTATGGCTTTAAGCCGCAAAATTTCATTGCAGAGTTGCGCACATGTTGTCACGACCGTGGCCAACTGCAAGTGCGCAAACTGCACGATTGTGCGCAGCGCACGCTTGAAAATCGGACCGATGCCATCGACGAAGCCCTGATCGCGCTGCGCTATGGGGAGACATGGATTGATGGGGCGGAGGATGAAGCCGACGTGGCAGAAAAGTGGTTTGTTTTGGCGTTGCTCAAACATCTGCATAAAGTACCGTCGCTTGGTCGTGCCCGCCCGATGCATCATGTGGTGTTGCGGGCGCTGTTGCCCGGTACCCGATGGGCCGGGGCGGATATCCACCGCCTGATATACGGGGACGGGCTGGCATCGATATTGTGCGATAGCCAGATTGTTGTCGAACCGGGGACGTTCGCGGCTTTGCCAGATTACGCGGGCTGGTTAAGCGGGGCGTCGGTGTTTGATTTACAGCAAAAACTGACGGCGGTGCGGGGGGCTTTGATGAACCTGAGCCAAGATCAAAAACGCTGCCTGGAACAGATTTTTCCGGCTGGCCAGGTGGACAGTGCCGAGGTATGCCAGCAGGCCTATGAAAGCGGACAAAGGATGTTGGGTGGGGCGATACGGAAAAAACAGGCGTTGTTTTTGGTGTTGGATTGACCGCATGCGGCTTGAGGCATGCTTCTTTATTTAACAAAAAGGGGGGGCGGACCGCTCTGACAAACTTGGGTCACACCTTTGTGTTACATAATAAAACAGCTTAAAATACAAGATGGTTCAGAAACAAAAATTTTGAAATCAAATCCTCATGTAATCTGGGAGGGCTTGTCATGGTTGAAAAAAACACGCCGCGAATTTCAGTGTATGCCTTGGGCATGAGTCTTGGATTGTTCTTGGTGATTTCCTTTGTTTTGTGCATCCTGTTTGATCTGTTGTTTCCCGGTTACGCGATGAACCGGGTTTGGGCGCCGCTTTTGCCCGGGTTCGTATGGTTGAACTGGTCGAGCTTTCTTTTGGGCTTGATCGAAAGCTTTGCCTACGGCTGGTATGTCGCGGTGATCGTTGCGCCCCTGTTTAATATGTTTTCAGGCCACGCGTTTAAATCTCATTCTTAAACGGTTGTGCGCCATGGCCCGTGTGGACAGTAAAGGAAATAGGCATGTTGTTGTCTTATTTGCTCGATAAAACAATCAGGTTTGGCACCCTTACGCTCATTGACGCGAACGGGAAAACGCATGTTTATACAGGAGAAAGCGGGCCCGCAGTGACGGTTCGTTTGCATCGTCGTGCCTTGCACCACAAATTGTTCCTTCATCCGTGCCTGTATATTGGTGAAGCGTACATGGATGGAACCCTGACCATTGAAAAGGGCACGCTGTCACAATTTTTAGGCATCTTGTCGAAAAGTTCGCGCCTGGCGGGGGATATTCCCCTGCACGCGATCTTTCAGCGGCTCTCTCATCTGTTTCGGTTTTTCCAACAGTACAATCCAATTTCCCTGGCGCGCGCCCATGTGGCCAGCCACTATGATTTGTCGAACGAATTTTACAGCCTGTTCCTCGATCCCGATTTGCAATATTCGTGCGCCTATTACACATCGGACGACGACACCCTGGAAATAGCCCAAGCCAACAAACGACGTCATTTGGCGGCAAAACTTCTTCTGCAACCGGGCCAACGTATTCTTGATATCGGATCGGGGTGGGGCGGGATGGCCTTGTATCTGGCCAAAATCGGCGGTGGCCAGGTGACGGGGTTAACCCTGTCGGAAGAACAATTAAAGCTCTCCAGGGACCGTGTGGCGGACGCGGGGATGAACGATCAGGTTGATTTTCATCTTCGCGATTACCGCGAACAAGACGGAAAATTCGACCGCATCATTTCGGTGGGCATGTTCGAACATGTCGGGGTCAACTATTACCGTGAATTCGTCGATAAAATAAAAGACCTTTTGACCGATGATGGCATTTGCGTGCTCCATTCCATTGGTCGCATGGGTGGGGAATCGTCGACCTGTGCGTGGTTGCGCAAGTATATTTTTCCGGGCGGATATTCTCCGGCGCTTTCGGAAGTGCTGCCGGTGATTGAAAAAAGCGGCCTGTGGGTTGACGATATCGAGGTGTTGCGACTGCATTACGCCAAGACCCTTGTCGATTGGCAAACCCGTTTCAATGCCAACCGGGATCAGGTGTCAGAGATTTTCGATGAGCGGTTTTGCCGGATGTGGGAATTTTATCTGGCCCTCAGCGAAGTTGCGTTTGTCTATAGCGATCATTTTGTCTTTCAGGTCCAGATTTCCAAACAGCGCAATGTGGTGCCTTTGACGCGTGACTATCAGGTGGACTGGGAACGCAGTCATGGCTCCGATTCCTCATGGGTTTCCAATCCGCAAGGGGCGCAGCATCGCCGTGAAGCGGCACAGTAGGCAGCGCATCAACGCAGCCCTTTAAATGCCATCACCATCGTCATCGCCATTGGGGTCATCGCTGGGGCCGAGGGCTAGTCGTGCTTTGGTGGCGTCTTGTTGACGTTGCCACATGGCGGCGTAGAGACCGTTTTGGGCCAACAGTTGAGTGTGGGTGCCCCGTTCGCGAATTTCCCCATGATCCAGCACCAGGATTTCATCGCTGTCGACCACCGTCGACAGGCGGTGGGCGATGGCCAGGGAGGTGCGCCCGGTGGCGACATCGTTCAGCGAGGCTTGAATTTCTTTTTCGGTGCGTGTGTCGAGCGCCGAGGTGGCCTCGTCAAACAACAAAATGTGCGGTGCCTTCAAGATCGTGCGGGCAATGGCGACGCGTTGTTTTTCCCCGCCGGACAATTTCAAACCGCGTTCCCCCACCACGGTCTCGTAACCGTCGGGCAGGGCCAGCACGAAATCGTGAATTTTAGCCAGTTTTGCGGCGGCTTCAACGTCGTTGCGGTTGGCTTGGGGGCGACCGTAGGCGATGTTGTAATGAATGGTGTCGTTAAACAAAACCGTGTCCTGGGGGACAATTCCGATGGCCGCGCGCAAGCTGGCTTGGGTCACGTCGCGAATGTCATGGCCGTTGATCAGAATGCGTCCTTCGGTGACGTCGTAAAAGCGAAACAACAACCGTGAAATGGTTGATTTTCCGGCCCCCGACGCGCCGACAATCGCCACGGACTTTCCCGGTGCCACGCTGAAGGTAATGTTTTTCAACACCGGACGACGCGGATCATAGGCAAAGGTGACGTTTTCAAACCGCACCTCGCCGGACCGCGCGTCGAGGTCCGGGGCGTTGGGCGGGTCTTGCACTTCGGCGTTGGCCTCCAACAGGGCAAACATGTCTTCAAGATCGATTAGAGAATGTTTGATTTCCCGGTAGGCGGAGCCCAAAAAATTCAACGGCAAATAAAGCTGTAACAGATAGGTATTGACCAACACAAAATCACCCACCGTCAAGGTTCCGTCACGGACCCCATATCCGGCCATCAACATGACAATGGTGACACCGATGGCAATGATCGCGCCCTGGCCGGTGTTGAGCAGGGCGAGGGAGGTTTTGGATTTGATCGCGGCGCTTTCATACCCCGCCAGGGCGACGTCAAAGCGGCGGGCCTCGTGGGCCTCATTGGTAAAATATTTGACCGTTTCGTAATTCAGCAAGCTGTCGATGGCCTTGGTGTGGGCGTGAGAATCATTGTCGTTCATTTGCCGGCGAAACCGTGTCCGCCAGTTGGTGAGGGCCAGGGTCCAGACGATGTAGGCCGCGATGGTGCCCAGCGTGGCAAGGGCGAACAGGGGGCTGAGAAAGGTCCACAATAACACCCCAACCATGGCGATTTCGACCATCGTCGGAATGATGTTGAACAGCATCATACGCAGTAAAAATTCAATCCCCGTGGTGCCCCGCTCGATGGCTCGGCTCAGTCCTCCGGTTTGTCGATCAAGATGAAAGCGTAACGATAATTTGTGAAGATGCTCAAAGGTGCGTAAAGCCACTTGGCGGATGGCGTGATGGGTGACCTTGGCAAACACCGCTGATTGCAGTTCTTTCAGCGTCAGCGAGGCGATCCGCGCCGTGCCATAGGCCAACAACAACGCCACCGGAACCGCGCTAAATCCGACTTGCAGGGTTGGCGAACTGAGCGCATCGACGATGTACTTCAAAATCACCGGAACCACCACCGTGGCCCCCTTGGCGGCCAACAACATGGCCATCGCCAAGACCACGCGCAGACGGAGATCGGGACGGTTTACGGGCCATATATAGGGCAGTAAGGCGCGGATGGTTTGCCAGTCGCTGTCGGGGCGTTCTGGTCGGGGGGATGGGCGGGCCATGCCTCTCATGGGGGTTCCTTGGATGGTTGCTCTTTTGCACGAAGATCATAACCATGATGGAGCCCATGTCTATGGGCGGGGGGGAGCAGCAGAGAGGACAAGTGGAGGGACCGTCTGGCCAGCGTGGATCAGGCGGCGCTTGAGGTGTTGTGAAATTCCGGGTCCGCCAACAGCACGATGGCTTCAAGCGCCAGTAAGGCTTGATCAATATTGTGGGTGGTTTGACCGTCAGTCGAACGAAGCTCGGTGGCCATCGCTTTTTTGGCGATGCGGGCCTGGGCAAGGATCAGGTCGAGGCGGCTTTGATCATCCATGGGTGGTTTCTAACTGCTCTTGATAAATGGGCACCATACATTTGAACCTGAGGTGTCTTTTTCTCCGGATGGGTTGTTTTATAGCGGTCGGGTCGCGTTTAGGCCATATGACGTAAGGATTACCCAGGTCCGGCGGTATGGCTTTTGGCCATCAAAAAAGCCCCCGCCACGGATCCGTGCAGGGGCTTTGTTGATTTCGGGGTGGTTTCAGCCGGTGCGCTTGATCAGGTGGTAGCCAAAATCCGTGACCACCACATCGCTGATCGCGTCAACGTCCATGGCAAAAGTGGTGTCTTCGAACTCTTTGACCATTTGACCTTTGCCAAAAGTGCCAAGGGATCCGCCGTCGGCACCTGACGGACAATCGGAATGTTCTTTGGCCAGTTCGCCAAAGTCGGCACCGCCGTCAAGTTCGCTTTTGAGGGCTTCGATTTTTGCCTTTGCTTCGTCTTGCGACCGGGTCGCGGATGAGCGCATGGAACCCGCGTACATCAGCAAAATGTGTGCGGCGGAAACGGTGTCGGACATGGCAGTGCTCCTGAAAAAACTTTATTGAGGGCTCTGGTATACACGGCCCTCATGCTTTTGATCAACCTCAGGCTCATAAAGAGGCGACCCAAAAAAATAAAATTTACTTTAGAATTATGTTAAATGCAATGATAAGGATCTCATTTTATTTGGATGTACTCATAGGTTAATTGTTCGTATGATCATTAGCCTTATCTTTGCGTGCGCATGATCAATGGCGGGCTTTTTGGCGGGGAACGTAGGGGCGATATTGATGGCTCCAAATGTCGAGTGTGGAGATAATGGTTCAAATACACAACACAACCGTTTTAAAAGCCGGTTTTGTGATGATCCTGGTGGGCATGACGGGGTTGGGGGCATTGTTTTTGTTCCACCTGAAGGTGACCTTGAGATATGACGAGGTTAATGATGACTTGCGGGAAAAAAATTTCGCGGTTTATCAAATGCGCGATGTCGCCGAACAACATACCTTCGGCCTGTTGCGGATAATTGCAGCGGACGCGACTTTCGATCAGGCGGCATTTCGCAACAGCATGCGCTTGCATGTTGCCAAGTTTCGCAACGCCCAGCGCCAGGTGGAACAGGTTCGCTTAAGCGCCACCGAGCGCAGCGCCCTGAAGCGCGTTCTGGAAATGAAGCATATGCGGGCGCTGGACGCGGAAGTTATTTCGAACAGCGCTGGAGCGGTGCCGACAGGTGGTCCGGCCAGTGATTTGACCAGTGATTTGACCAGTGATTTGGCACGGGTGCCGGCAGTGGGGGAGATCACCAGGGTTTTGCTTGCCCATGAACGCGTCGATCAAGCGCTCGACGAATTCGTGGCGATTGTCGAAGCCGAAACCGGGCGGCAACGCCAGGCGTTGGAACAACAACGTGCCCGCGATAACCGCGTGATGTCGGTTTTGGGGTTGTTTTTGTTTGGCCTGTCGGCGGTGATCGGGGTGGTTGTGGTGCGCCGCGAGGTTGCCAGTACACGCAAACTGGAACAACGGGTTGCGGAACGCACCCACCAGCTTGGTGAACGCGACACCCACTACCGCACCATTGTCGAAACCGTTGCGGACGGCATCATCACCACCGACACCGATGGCAAGATCGAGAGCCTTAATCCCGCCTGTGAACGGATTTTCGGCTACCGTTCAACCGACATCGTGGGCCAAAACATCACGGCCCTGATCCCCGCGTACGACGCCTATCGGCAAGCCGATCTGGGGGATGCGCCGCCGCTGATGGCGACGGGGGGACGAGAAGGGGGGGGGCGTCGCAAAGATGGCCCGTCGTTCCCCATTTGGCTGGCGTTCAATCAAATGCAAACCGACGGGAAAACCAAAATCGTCGGTGTGATCAGCGATATTTCGGCACAAAAACAGGCGGAGGGCGAAGCGCGCCTGTTGGCCGAGGATACCGAAACGGTGGCGGCGATTTTGCGTTTGTCGCTGACGTCGGATAATTTGGACCACATTTTGCAGACCGCTCTGGAATTGGTTCTGGGGCGCCAGAATATGGATTTGTTAGGCAGCGGCAGCGTGTTTTTGACCGATCCGGTGCAAAACAAATTGATGATGCGGGCCCAAGCCAATTTGTCGCAGAGTTTGTTGGTGATGTGCGATCAGGTTGGCTTGGGGCAATGCCTGTGTGGCCAGGCGGCGTTGTCGATGCGGGAGGTGGAAAAATCATGCCTGGATGACGATCACGACCGACGCACTGACGATATGACCGAGCACGGTCATTTTTGTGTGCCGATCAATTACGCCAACGATAATTTGGGCGTGATTAATTTGTATACGCCCCATGGCCACCGGGTCACGGATCACGAACGCCGTTTGGTGTGGTCGGTGGCCGATGCCTTGGCCGGGGTGGTGCATCGTCATTACAAAGAAGTCGAATTGCGCCAGGAAAAAGAGCGGGCGGAGGCGGCGGACCGAACCAAGACGGAATTTTTAGCCAATATTTCGCACGAACTGCGGACCCCGCTGAACGCGATTATCGGCTATTCGGAAATGATGGAAAAAGAAACCTTTGGTCCGGTTGGGAGCGAACGCTATCGTGATTATTTAAAATACATTTCCAAATCCGGACATCACCTGTCCAATCTGATCAACGACCTTTTGGACGTGTCGCGGATCGAAACGGATGGGTTCGCGCTGGATGAAAGACTGTTTGGGGTCGCCAACCTGATCTTGAGGTGCGTGGCGGCCACCCGCACTTACGCGGAAGACGAAGGCATCGCGGTGAGCTTTTCTGATACCGCCCAACTGCCGTCCTTGATCGCCGATCCCCGGCGCATCGAACAGGTGGTTCTCAGTTTGATGAACAACGCCATTAAATTCAGCAAACGCGGGGGAGCGATAGAGGTGCATGTGGAGGGGCTGCCCCATGAAAATTTGTGCATTGTGGTGGCCGATGACGGCATCGGCATCGCGGCCAGTGATCTGGTCACGGTGTTTGATATGTTCGACCAGGTCGACACGTCCCTCGCGCGCAAATATGATGGCGCAGGCCTCGGCTTGCCGCTCAGTCAAAAGTTAATGCACAAACACGGTGGCCAACTGGTCTTGGAAAGTGTTCCCGGACAAGGCACGCGGGCGATCATTACATTTCCGGCAGCGCGGGTTAAGTGGTGTTGATGCGATAGGACCTTTCTAATTTCGCAGTAAACACGTAACCTTGCGGTCGGTGATGGGCAGAGAGAATTTTATGAAAAAAGTATTGCCACAACAGCGCTTGTTGTTGGAATTGATCGTTCAATCGGGCGACATCGCGGTGCCTGCGGAAGATAACGACACGGTTTTGTATCGAACGTTGATGGAATGCAAGGACGCGGGCTGGTTGATGATCAAACCGCACGGTTCCGGCTTTAACATGGCCAGCATAACGGACCTTGGTCGTCAGCGGGCCGAGTGACTTATACGATATATGTTTTGTGGTCTGGACAGAGGCGCTTGAGACTGTTTTAATGCGCCCGTTTTCCGTGAGAAATAAAACGCCGTACACTTTCTGGGGGGAGGCGTGCACATGTTTCGAGACAGCCCTTTGGTGTTATGTGTCGGCTTTGGCGCGGTGATCGCGTGCATGCTGGGCAGTCTTTATATTGGGTTTCAATATTTGGAATTGACACGTTCAGCGTGGCAACGTGACACGGTTTTTCGTGAAAAAGTGCGTGCGGCGTTCTTGATGCGCGAAGCCATCCGCGAACGTTCCCTGTATTTGGCTGTCACCACAACCCTGGATGATTTTTTCGATCGCGATGCGCAGCGCGCCACCTATAACGCTAAGGCGGTGAACTTTATTTTGGCCCGCGATAAGCTGCTTGAATTGGGCGTAACCCGGCCGGAAAAAAATGCCATGGAGGCGGTGATCGTGCGCATTTCGCAACTGCGTACGTCGATTGACGGGGCGATGGATTTGGTGGTGGAAAGCGGCAACAACGCGCAAGCCCTGAGCCAAATGCAGGTGGCTTTGGCGGGGCAGATGCAGGTGATCGGTGAGATCAACGATTTTATCCAGGTGGTGGAGAGGGAGGCAAAACGCGAGGCTGGACAAGCCGCTCGGGACATCAAGATCACCCGGCGCAAGATGTTGCTTCTGAGCGGTTATGCGGTTGCGTTGGCGGCCATCATCGGCATTATGGTGATCGTGCGCGAAGGGCGCAATACGCGCCGACTGCGCCGTCACCGCGACAAACTGGCGGCCTTGTCATCCACCGATGCGTTAACCAGCCTCGCCAATCGCCGACGCTTTGATGAATTCCTCGCCGCAGAGTGGTCCCGGGCGAGCCGTTCGGGGGCCTCGTTATCCCTGATCATGGTCGATATCGATCATTTTAAAAGTTTTAATGATGAATACGGACATGCCGAAGGCGACACGTGTTTGGCCGAGGTCGCAAAAGCCATGCATCAGGTGGTCTTGCGCTCCAGCGATTTATTGGCGCGCTATGGCGGGGAAGAGTTTGCTTGCGTTTTGCCCGAAACCAGCGTGAAACACGCCCACGCAATCGCGCAAAAACTCCACCAGGCGGTGGCGGCACTGAATTGGCGTCATGAAAGGTCTCCGACCGCAGATTACGTCACGGTGAGTATCGGCGTGGCGACGATGACCCCACACCCCGCCGATGCCGTGACCGACTTGTTTAAAACAGCCGACCGCAACCTCTATCAAGCCAAGGATTTAGGACGCAACCGGGTGGTTTGCCCTATTCCCACTCAATGGTCCCCGGCGGCTTCGAGGTGATCTCGCGGGCTTCATCAGGGCCAGCAGTCATAGGTGCGGCGCAAACGGGCCGGACATATGAGCGCACCTTCTGGGGATTAAATATCCCTATGGGTCGGGTCGTCTGGCCAGAAAACAGCGGACGTTTGCCACCGCCACGGCGTCAGCGGGGCGACTTTCTATAAGTGGAAGTCCAAGTTTGGCGGCATGGATGTTTTCGACGCCAAACGACTGAAGGGGCATAGCCGACACACCCTTGTTACATAATTGTCGTAGTTAAAGAACATGCCCCGCCTGAAAGTCGCCACGTTCAACACCTGGAACTGCCAGGGGCGGTTTGATTGCCGCCAGCCCCTGATGGTGGAAGGGTTGCGCGCGCTGGATGCCGACGTGCTGTTGTTGCAGGAAGTGTTTTCTCAGGCACCAGGCGGCTTCGATTTCGGGCGGTGTCTGGCGCAAGATTTGGGCCTGCATATCGCGTCCGTCCCCGCGCGCAAAAAACTGCGAAAATTCAACAAGACCCCGCTGCTGAGCCATTCCGGTTTGGCCGTATTGGCCAAGACGCCCGTAAGGCCTGTCACCACAGTCCCTTTGCCTGAAGATCGGCACGATGGTGAACGGTTGGGCCAAATTGCCCGCCTCGATTGGCAGGGCTTGAACCTTGTGATCGCCAATGTTCACTTGAGCCACTTGGCGGACGCAGATGACTTGCGCCGCCGACAGCTTATGGCTCTACTGGGCCGTGTTCCCGTCGGCTATGACCTTTTGGTGTTGGGTGGCGACATGAATATGGATACAGCCCATGCCGATCTGGCGAAATTGCGCCAGGACTATGGCTTCGCACAGGCCGCATTCGGGCCAGGTGCGCACCCTCAATCCACCTTGAACCCCATCGCTCGTGTTGGACCTCATGGCGGTGTAATTGATCACCTGTTCGTTAAAGCGGCAGCCGATCACCGTGTGTGTGCTCACGCGAGGCTCGCTTTGGACGAGGCGGACCCGAAACATGGGATTTTCCCAAGCGACCATAAAGGGCTGGTGGCAGAGGTGCTCTGCACGTTCCAGCCAAGACAAGGATATACCCATGACACGACACAATCTGAACGGGTCCCGTAACCAGGGCGCGCTCCCTGGCATTCACCCCACGGCCAGCGTCAAGGAAGACTGCCACCTCGGCGCGTGGACCGAGGTGGGGGAACGCACCACGCTGGCTGAAACCCGGATGGGGGATTACTCCTATATCTGTAACGACGGCGAAGTTATTTATACGACCATCGGAAAGTTCTGTTCCATTGCCGCGCAGGCGCGCATCAACCCTGGCAACCATCCTCTGGACCGCGCGGCACTGCATCACTTCACCTATCGTAGCGCCCAGTTCGAGCTTGGCGACGACGATCCTGATTTTTTCGAGTGGCGGCGTTCATCACCGGTCATTATCGGCAACGATGTGTGGATTGGCCATGGTGTGACGGTGATGCCCGGCGTTACCATCGATGATGGCGCGGCGATTGGATCAGGTGCGGTCGTGACGAAGGACGTTGAGCCGTTCGCCGTGGTGGTCGGCGTTCCAGCAAAACCTGTACGCAAGCGTTTTGACGATGAGACCTGTGCGAAACTGGCGGCGCTGCAGTGGTGGGAGTGGCCACACGATATGATCCGGGAGCGTCTTGGAGATTTCCGCACGATGTTGGCTGGGGCGTTCGCCGATAAGTACCTTTAAGAATATACGCCTCCACATCTGATGAATTTGTCTCTTTAAATTAACAAAATCATTACCTTGGTGACTCAAAGGAGTCACCGGTCTTGACTACGTTCCACCTCACATCAGGAGGAACGGGCAATGGTTCACAGTATTCAGGTTAAAAATCTCAACAAAACCTTCAAAGACACGAAGGCGCTGGATGGCATCAATTTCGATGCCGCCCGGGGTGAGATGGTCGCGTTGATCGGCGCGTCAGGTTCGGGAAAGTCCACTCTGATCCGCCACATCGCAGGCCTCATGGCTGGCGATAAATCCGCTGGTCATGTCGAGGTGCTTGGCAACGTTATACAAAAAAAGGGCCGCATCGCCCGCAACGTGCGCAAGCACCGTCCGCACATCAGTGTCATCTTTCAGCAATTCAATCTGGTGGACCGCCTCAGCGTCTTGACCAATGTTTTACTCGGCAAGCTTGGCACCATCCCCGCCTGGCGCGGGTCTTTGGGCGTTTTCACCCGCGCGGAAAAACGGGAAGCCATGCACGCATTGGAACGCGTCGGCATGGCCAGGTACGCGACGCAGCGCGCCTCCACCCTGTCGGGCGGACAGCAGCAGCGCGTCGCCATCGCCCGGGCTTTGGTTCAAGAATCGGAAATCATCCTCGCGGATGAACCGATCGCGTCGCTCGACCCGGAATCATCGCGAAAGGTTATGGAATCTCTGACCCGCATCCACCGCGAGGACGGCAAAACGGTCGTCGTGTCTCTGCATCAGGTGGACTACGCGCTGAAATATTGCCCGCGCACCCTGGCGCTGAAGGATGGGCGCAAGCACTACGACGGTGCGTCGCGCGACCTATCGGTCGCATTCCTGCGCAATCTCTACGGTTCCAGCAGTATGGATATGCACATTCCGGTGCCTCTGGACATCACGCAAGAAGCCCCACAAGTGGTGGCGCCCGGCGTGATCCAGGCGCCGGCTGCGGTTCTAGGCAACCCTGCCGAAGCCGCAATGGGGACGGCTTAAGGGCCGAATTCTGATCTTGGCCTGTCAGGCCTGATTTTTTAAGGAGAAACAACCATGTTGAAGAAAACCCTGATGGCGGTTGCCGCATCCGCCGTAATGGCGGTGAGCGTCGCCAAAGCGGAAAATCAAATGAATTACAAGCCGCTTGAGAAAGACCCCGAAGTGATCAACTTCGGCATTATTTCCACCGAATCGACGTCCAATCTGAAGGAACAGTGGGTCCCCCTGATGAAGGATATGGAAGCAGCCATCGGCATGAAGGTGAAACCGTTCTTCGCCCCCGATTATGCTGGCGTGATCGAAGCCATGCGCTTTGGCAAAGTCCACGTTGCCTGGTTCGGCAACAAGTCCGGAATGGAGGCTGTCGACCGCGCCGGTGGCGAAGTGTTCGCGCAAACTTCCAAGGCGGATGGGTCGCAAGGCTACTACAGCCACATCATCACCAACGTGAAGAACACCCAAATCAACAAGCTTGAAGACATCTTCAAGTGCGACAAGTCGCTGAATTTCGGTATCGGCGACCCGAACTCGACCTCGGGATTTTTGGTGCCGAGCTACTATGTGTTCGCGCAAAACAACATTAATCCGAAGAAGTGCTTCAAGACCGTGCGCAGCGCCAACCACGAAACCAACCTGATGGCCACCGCCAACAACCAGGTTGACGTCGCCGCCAACAACTCCGAACAAATCGCTCGCTCAAAAATCAAGGCCCCGGACGCTGCTGCGAAGATCAAGGTGATCTGGACCTCGCCCTTGATCCCATCCGACCCGATCGTATATCGCAAGGACATGTCCAGGGAACTGAAGTCCAGGATCAAGGCCTTCTTCCTCGGCTATGGCCGTATTGGCGACACAGAGCGCGCGCAAAAGGTCCTGCGCGGCATGAGCGACGGTCAAGGCTTCTTCATGGAAAGCAACAACACCCAGTTGTACCCGATCCGCCAGTTGGCCCTGTTCAAGAACAAGCTGAAGATCGAAAACAGCGGCGCTATGTCTGATAGCGACAAGGTGGAAAAGGTGAAGGATATCGACGTCCAATTGGCCGAACTCGATGTTCTGGTCAAATACCAGTAACCGTCCAACGCAAACGCAGGGACTTCGGTCCCTGCGTTTTTCGACGTCTGATTTTCTATCTTGTTTAGCCAAAATTTTTTGGAGCCCCCATGTCCACCATCGAACACCCGACGTCCAGCGACGTTAGCCTGCCTCCTCACAATCTCAAACGTTCGTTGACCAGCCTTGTGATGTGGGGCGCGGGGTTCATCTTATTGATGATGTCATGGGACGGTGCAGACATGCGCCCCATGGACTTGATCAACGATTCTGACAACATGGTGGCTTTCGCCGAAAGTTTTTTTCCGCCTGATTTTACCGAATGGAAAATGTATTTGGATGAAGTATGGATCACCGTCCAGATCGCCATTTGGGGTTCAGCGTTGTCGGTGCTGACCGCGATTCCCTTCGGCATCCTGTCCTCGGAAAACGTTGCCCCGTGGTGGGTCTACCAGCCGGTGCGCCGTTTGATGGACGCTTTTCGCGCCATTAATGAAATGGTGTTTGCCATGCTCTTCGTGGTGGCCGTGGGGTTAGGGCCGTTTGCCGGCGTGTTGGCATTGTGGATCCATACCACGGGTGTTCTCGCCAAGTTGTTTTCCGAGGCCGTGGAAGCCATCGACCCACGCCCGGTCGAAGGGGTTCGCGCCACCGGCGCAAATTCCCTGCAGGAAGTGATCTACGGAATCATTCCTCAAGTTTTGCCGCTGTGGATTTCATATTCCCTGTACCGGTTCGAATCCAACGTGCGTTCTGCGACCGTTCTGGGCATTGTTGGCGCGGGCGGCATTGGCATGGTTTTGTGGGAAGCGATCCGTGGCTTTTATTACGCCGAAACCGCAGCGGTGATGATCATCATCGTCCTGTGCGTCACCGGACTGGACATCATTTCGCAGCGCCTGCGTAAGATGGTGATTTGACGATCATCACCAGCCTCTTGATGCCTAAGATGCGCAAGGCATTCCATTCACCGTGCGTCCCTATAGTCCTCCACCAAACAGATATTGAGGGGATTAAAACGATAGCGCCCCCAGTTAAAGACGGGCAGACCCGGGTGTCAGGGCTCGAACACCATTTGCACACGATCCCCGGCGAACAGGGTGCGTCCGTATTCCAACGGTTTTCCGTCGGGCGTCACGTTGACGCTTTCCGCCAACAGAACTGGACGTTGGATGGGTTGCCGCAGCAATTCGGCGTCCTCGCGGTGTGGCAGGCGCGCGGTGACACGGGTTGTTTGACGCGTAAAGTCTTCGATGCCGAATTCCTGCAAAGCTTTTGAGGTCGACCCGCAGCGCCCCACTACGGCCGCCAGGCCGGGGAAACGGCCCGCCGCGAAATGATGGTCTGCCAGACTCAGCGGCTTGTCATCCGCTACCCCCAGTGTGCGGATACACACCACCCGCGCCCCGCGTTTCAACCCCAGAGATTTGAGCACGGTACCACTTGCGGGAAAGGTCGACGACGCGATGACGCGCACGGTGGGCACCCGACTTTGCGCCGCAACGGCCTCGCTAAATCGCGTGCGCTTTTTGATCGCGTAATCAACCACCGCCTCGGGCACGAAGGTGCCGGAGCCCTGGCGCGTGGCGACCAATCCGATTTCCGTCAAAGCCGCGATGGCGCGGCGTACAGTGTGGCGGTTTACGCCGAAGCGTTCAGCCAGCACCAGTTCGGTGGGCAGCTTACCCCCCGGCTTGATAACACCGGCGAAAATTTCAGCCTTCAGTTCTTCGCAGATTTGCTGCCACAAGGCGACGCCGATGCCGCGTTCCATGATGTCCCTATCCTAATATGTCTGCCGTTACAAAAACTTCACCAAAAGCCGCTTTAACGAATGCTGCGGTGGGTGTAAATAAGCATGAGGATATAAATATGTCTAGACAAATATGGAATAGGTCAATGCCTGACGTAAATGCAAAACCTGAATTAGCCGATGCTGAAACCGCAGCCCGCCAGTCATGGATGAGGCTGCTGGCGCGTGCCAAACCCGAAGCCCTTGAAAACGCCTGGGGCGCGTTGGGCAATCCGCCCCAATACACGGTCCTGCGCGCACCGGAAACCGGAATGGCGATGGTGCGCGCGCGGGCGGGCGGGGAAGGCCAAAAGTTCAATTTGGGCGAAATGACCGTCACCCGCTGCGTCGTGCGCACCGGGGCGGGCCATATGGGACACGCCTATGTTGCCGGACGTGCGCAACGTCACGCCGAGTTGGCCGCCGTGTTCGATGCCTTGCTGCAAAATCTGGAATACCGCGAGCACATCCAGAACGCGGTTTTGGCTCCTATCCACGCAAGCCTCGATGAAAAGCACACCGAAACCGCGCGTAAGGTGGCCGCGACCCGTGTCGAATTTTTCACCATGGTGCGCGGCGATGACTGAAGGACTGCAAGACATGAACATAGAAACGGAGACCGGCCAGCCATGTGCCGGATTAAGCGATCCGGTTCACGACAGTCAGCGCGTTTTCCGCGCTGTGCTTGACGCAATGGCACACCCGGGCCGGGTTGTTGCGATTGAGAACCTGAACGAAGTTCCGGCACCTTTGCACAAGGCGACCGCCGCGATCTGTCAGAGCCTCGTGGATTTTGAGACACCGCTGTGGGTGGACGGCACTTTTGCCGCAAGCGACCAAGCCATCCACCATGTGCGCTTTCACTGCGGTTGCCCTGTGGCCAGTACTCCGCAAGACGCCTGTACCGCGCTGCTTTCCGGTACACAGGGCCTCACGACGTTTGAACATTTCAACATCGGTACGAACGAACACCCGGACTTATCCACCACGGTAATCATGCAGGTCGATGGCCTGAGTGACGACGCCGAAGGAAACGATGGCATGCGTTTGACGGGCCCTGGCATCGAAAGCGAAAACCGCCTGGCAATCGCTGGCGCTGACGCGGCTTTTTGGAATGCCGTCAAGGCCAATGCGGCGTTGTTTCCGCGCGGCATCGATTTAATTTTGGTGGCAGATGCAGCCATCGCCTGTCTACCCCGCACCACCCAAGTGGAGGCCTAAGCCATGTACGTTGCTGTTAAGGGTGGTGAGAAGGCGATCGAAAACGCGCATCGGCTGTTGGCCGAGGAACGACGCGGCGATACCGCCATTCCCGAACTCACGATTACACAAATCAAGTCGCAAATGACCCTGGCCGTCGATCGGGTGATGACCGAAGGCGCGCTGTATGACCGCGACCTGGCGGCCTTGTCCATCAAACAGGCCCGCGGCGACCTGGTGGAGGCGATCTTCCTGTTGCGCGCATTCCGCACCACGCTGGCGCGTTTCTCCGTGTCCGAACCCATCAACACCGGGGCAATGAAGACACGTCGACGTATTTCCGCCACGTACAAGGATTTACCGGGCGGCCAGGTGCTGGGGCCAACCTTCGACTATACCCACCGCTTGCTGGATTTTGCCCTAATGGGCGAAAGCGACACGCCTGAATCCGAACAGGTCGATACCGAGGCTGTGTCTATGCCCCGCGTGACTTCATTGCTGAACGACGAAGGCCTGATCCAGCAGGAACATTGCGACGATAGCGTCCCCGTGGCTGACCTGACGCGCGAGCCGCTGGATTTCCCTGCCGGGCGCGATACACGACTGCAAAATCTGGCGCGCGGCGATGAGGGGTTCTTGCTTGCTATGGGCTATTCGACCCAGCGCGGTTACGGCAACAGTCATCCGTTCGCCGGAGAAATTCGTATGGGTGAGGTCGAAGTTGAAATCGTTCCGGAAGACTTGGGGTTCGCCGTTTCCATCGGCGACATCGCCATCACGGAATGCGAGATGGTTAACAAGTTCGATGGATCCGCGACCGAGCCGCCAAAGTTTACACGGGGATACGGCCTCGCGTTTGGTGAAGCGGAACGCAAGACCATGGCCATGGCGCTGGTGGATCGGGCGTTGCGCGCCAGGGACTTGGGAGAAGACATCCAGGGGCCGGCTCAAGACGAAGAATTCATTCTTTACCATTCCGACAATGTCGAGGCGTCAGGCTTCGTGCAGCACTTAAAATTGCCGCACTACGTCGACTTTCAGGGCGAGTTGGAATTGGTCCGCAAAATGCGCGCGGAACAAAAACAAGGACAAGAACAAAGCAACGCGGACGAAGCGCTGCTGCAGGCCACGGGAGAACGACCATGAGCTTTGAGCAAATCGTCGAAGGCTACAATTTCGCCTATCTGGACGAGCAGACCAAGCGCATGATCCGCCGCGCCATCCTTAAGGCGGTGGCGGTGCCGGGTTATCAGGTGCCGTTCGGGTCGCGCGAAATGCCGCTGCCCTATGGCTGGGGTACGGGCGGCATCCAGGTCACGGCCAGCGTCATCGGCAAGGACGACACCTTAAAGGTGATCGACCAGGGGGCCGACGACACCACCAACGCGGTATCGATCCGGCGCTTCTTTGCGCACACCACCGGAGTGGACACAACGGAGGAGACCGGGCAGGCGACGCTCATTCAAACGCGCCACCGCATTCCCGAACGTCCTCTCCAAAAGGGTCAAATTCTCGTTTACCAGGTGCCCATCCCCGAACCGCTGCGCTGGCTGGAGCCGCGCGAGACGGAAACGCGCAAGATGCATGCCCTGAAAGAATACGGCATCATGCACGTGAAGCTGTATGAAGACATCGCACGTTTCGGCCACATCGCCATGTCGTATGACTATCCGGTTCTGGTCAATGGGCACTATCTGATGGCACCGTCGCCGATCCCGAAGTTCGACAACCCGAAAATGAATAATATGCCGGCGTTGCAATTGTTTGGCGCGGGGCGCGAAAAGCGTATCTACGCCATCCCTCCCTACACCAGGGTCGAAAGCCTGGACTTCGAGGATCATCCGTTCGAGGTGCAAAAGTGGGAGGAGTGCTGCGCACTGTGCGGTGCCCCCGACAGCTACCTGGACGAAGTCATCATGGATGACCGGGGTGAGCGCATATTCGTATGCTCCGACACAAATTATTGCGAAGAGCGCCGTGACCGGGGTTGCACCGGCCCGCTCGATCAGGCGGCGGAGTGAAAATCATGACAAACACGCGACAAACACCCCTGCTCAGCGTTCAGGGGCTGGGCAAGGATTATGGCAACCAAATAGGCTGTACAGACGTTTCGTTCGACCTGTGGCCGGGCGAAGTGCTGGGCATCGTCGGCGAGTCCGGTTCGGGTAAGACCACATTGCTCAATTGCCTCTGCGCGCAGTTGGAGCCTTGTCGGGGCAAGGCTGTTTACGACACCCGGGTCGATGGGCCGCGCAACATCTTCACCATGACGGAATCGGAACGCCGCTTGTTGATGCGCACCGATTGGGGACTGGTGCGCCAAAACCCGCGCGATGGACTTCGCCTTGGCGTCAGTGCCGGCGCTAATGTGGGCGAACGTCTGATGGCCATTGGCGCGCGCCATTACGGCGACATCCGCGTCGAAGCCGAAACGTGGCTGGACAAGGTCGAAATCGACACTCAGCGCATGGATCACCTGCCCGGCACCTTTTCCGGTGGCATGCAACAACGCCTGCAAATTGCCCGCAATCTGGTGACAAAGCCGCGCTTGATGTTCATGGACGAACCCACCGGCGGTCTGGATGTATCGGTGCAGGCGCGCCTGTTGGACCTGTTGCGCGGACTGGTCACGCGGCTTGGGCTCAGCGCAATCGTTGTCACCCACGACCTGGCCGTAGCGCGCCTGTTGGCGCACCGCCTGATGGTCATGCGCGGCGGTCAAGTGGTGGAAACGGGACTGACCGACCAGGTTCTGGACGACCCGCAGCACGCCTACACCCAGCTACTCGTTTCATCCATTTTGCAGCCCTGAGGACAGACCATGATATGTGAAGCCAAAACCATGATTGAGGCCCAGGGTATTTCCAAGACGTTTGTCCTGCACAACCAGCAGGGCCAACGTATTCCCGTGTTTTCAGGTCTGGACCTAACCGTAAGCACGGGCGAATGCATGGTTTTGCACGGGCCGTCCGGCGCGGGCAAGTCGACCCTGATGCGGGCTCTCTATGGCAACTACCTGGTGGGCGAAGGGACCGTCCGCGTGCGCCATGATGAGGACTGGGTGGACATGAGCCGCGCCGCGCCACAGCAGATATTGGCTGTGCGCAAGCGCACCATGGGTTACGTGTCGCAATTTTTGCGTGCCATCCCCCGCGTACCGGCACTGGACATCGTCGCCGAACCATTGATCGCGTTGGGCGAGGACGAAACCAAAGCCCGTGCGCGCGCGGCGAGGATGTTGGCGCGCCTGCGCGTCCCCGAGCGTCTGTGGCCGTTGGCACCCGCGACATTTTCCGGCGGCGAACAGCAACGCGTCAACATCGCGCGCGGTTTCATCGCCGATCTTCCCATCCTCTTGCTGGATGAACCCACGGCATCTCTGGACGCCAAAAACCGTAAAACCGTTGCCGCCATGATCTGTGAAGCGACCGGGCGCGGCACCGCCATCGTCGGCATATTCCACGACGAAGATGTGCGCGCCCAGGTCGGCACGAGTTTCTATGACCTCAAGCTTCAGGAGCAAGCGGCATGAGCAACCTGATCCTCACCAACGCCAGGATCGTGACCCGGGACGAAGTTATTTTGGGCACGGTCGAGATCGAGAGCGGTCGCATCGTTTCCGTTGACCGGGGCAATACAACCTTGCCCGGGGCACAAAACCTGGATGGGAATTACCTGATCCCGGGATTAATCGAACTGCATACCGACAACATGGAAAAAAGCTTCACCCCGCGCCCCGGCGTGAAGTGGCCGTCGATCCCCGCCGCCCTCGCCCACGATGTCCAGGTGGTCGGTGCGGGCATCACCACCGTGTTCGACGCGCTTGCGGTTGGCGACATCATGCAGTCATCCATTCGGCTCAGTCAGTTGCATGACATGGCCGATACCATCAGACACGCTAAAAATGGCGGCTTGCTACGCGCAGACCACTATCTGCACATGCGTTGTGAACTGAGTTTCGAGACCGTGGTGGATCTCTTTGCGCCGTTCGTTAAAAACCCCCTGGTTCGGTTGGTTTCGCTGATGGATCACGCACCAGGGCAACGCCAGTTCACCAATATTGACAAGTACCGACAATACTATCAGGGCAAATACGGCTTCTCTGACGAGAAGATGGAAGCGTTCATCGATAATCACAAAAACACGTCAGAAGCCTTCAGCGCCAAACACCGTGCCGAAATCGTTGAATTGTGCCGCGCCCATGACTTGCCCATGGCCAGCCATGATGACGCCACCGATGCGCACGTCGATGAGGCGGCGGGTGACGGGGTCAGCATTTCCGAATTTCCCACCACGCGCGATGCCGCCCTGGCGGCCCGCAACAAAGGCCTCCATGTGTTGATGGGTGCGCCCAACATGGTGCGCGGGCAGTCGCATTCGGGCAACATCTCAGCCCGCGACCTTGCGGCTGAAGGGGCAATGGATATTTTATCGTCGGATTACTTCCCGGGATCGATTTTGCAAGGTATCTTCACCATGCATCAGAAAATTGAGGGTGTCAGCCTGCCCACGGCGGTCGCGACCGCCACACTCAACCCGGCCCATGCCGCGGGCATGTCGGACCGGGGCGAAATCACGCCGGGCAAGCGCGCGGACCTGGTCCAGGTGCGTTTGGTCGATGACATGCCGGTGGTCCGTGAAGTGTGGGGCGCGGGCGTGCGCATCTACTGAAACTGATCAGTCGCGCAGGGGGACGCCATGACGAAAGCGCGCTATGCGATTTATTTTTCACCGAAGGCGAAAAGCCCGCTGTGGCGGTTCGGCGCGCGCTGGTTGGGCCGCGACACAACCGTTGGCGACGAATTCAAACAGCCCGTCATGAAGAACCTTTCAGCGGAACGTATCGCTGAAATGACGTCCGCACCGCGCGTGTACGGCTTTCATGCAACGCTAAAACCCCCGTTCCGACTGGCATCAAACCGCGACCGCGAAATGCTGGACACAGCCCTGGAGGCATTCGCCGCCGTGCAGACGCCGTTCATGGTTCCGGCCTTGGAACTCGCCGATCTGGATGGCTTCATTGCCCTGCGTCCAGAAAAAAAATGTCCGCAACTCGACGAATTTGCCGCAGCCTGCGTGCGTGAATTCGATACGTTCCGCGCACCGCCCACCAGGGCAGAAACGGGCAGACGCCTCAAAGCCAATCTCACAGATCAGCAAAAAATGATGCTGGCGCAATGGGGTTATCCATTTGTGATGGATGAATACCGTTTCCACATGACGTTGACGGAACGCCTGAAGGACCAGGAACGCCGCGCCGTTCTATCGGCGCTTGAAAATTTGGCCACGGACATGCCGGCGTTCAAAACATGGAACTTCGACACCATCACGTTGGTGCGCCAGGATGCGGTGAACGGGCCATTTCAGGTGATGAAACGCTATTCTTTGAAGCGTCCTGCTCCGCGCCAATAGCCGCGACAAAAACAGAAACAGATGCTTCTAACTGACCCCCATTGTCAATGTGGACGACGTCTTCACCGGTGAGTTCATATTCCCGGGCGCGCGCCACCCGGCGCTCGATATCGCGTTCCGTTTCCCGTCCGCGTCCGCGCAGACGTTGCGCCAGGACATCGTCGCTGACGGTCACATAGAGAACCCGTACCGGGGCGAAGTTGGTGCGCGCATCATCGACCACCGTGCGCGATACATTCAAGACCACGTTGCGCCCCCGGGTTAAATACTCGTTCACGACAATCGGCACGCCGTAGCGCAAGTTGTGGGCGCGCCACTCCAGCAGCATATCGCCGCGCCCGAGCATCTCTTCAAACATGGACTCGGAAAGGGGAATATGATCCTCCCCCCCCGCTTCGGCGGAACGGGTGATGTAGCGGCGGGGAAAGACGTAACGGCGGTCGCGACCAAGGGCCGCATTGGCACCATCAATCAGGCTGTCCTTGCCCGCGCCGCTGGGACCCACCACCAGGTATAGGGTGCCACGTTGCGGGGTACTGGCGCGCACAACCATCATCCTTGATTATTCTCAGGTGGTCTCAATACACACAAATAACAGCGTGCTGTAACAGTAAGATGTCAGCCCGGTGATTTGCAAATAGCCCCGAAAATTAGATGGGGTGGGTTCAATTGATCACAGCAACACCGTATCGTGTTTATGATCTGGTTTTGAAGGCAATACGTGTTTGTCCGAGGTCGCAAAAGCCATGCATCAGGTGATCTTGCGCTCCAGAGATTTATTGGCGCGCTATGGCGTGGCGACGATAACCCCGCACCCCGCCGATGCCGTGACCGACTTGTTTAAAACAGCCGACCGCAACCTCTATCAAGCCAAGGACTCAGGACGCAACCGGGTGGTTTGCCCTATTCCCACTCAATGGTCCCCGGCGGCTTTGACGTAATGTCATACGTCACCCGGTTGATGCCCTTGACCTCGTTGATGATGCGGTTGGAAACGCGGGCGAGGAATTCCATGTCGAAGTGATAAAAATCCGCCGTCATGCCGTCGGTTGAGGTCACGGCGCTGAATTCTGCGGGTCCCGCATCAAATGATTGTGATTAAAATTTAATAATAGTGTCTGCATTTATAATTATAATTGTATACGATTATAGTGGTGCTGTTGACGGGATAGGTTAGTGTCTAAGCACCACTGTCTGGCTGCAATGGGCGGCGAGTGACCTAGATAAAGAGGCACACCATGAAAGATCTAGAAGTCGATATTCCCAGCGTTCAGGAAGAAGTCAGGGAAGCGTTTCAGCGTTATGAAGTCGCTTTGACAACAAACGATGTCACGGTCTTAGACCAGCTTTTTAAAGATGCGCCCTATACCGTTCGTCTTGGCGCGACGGAGAATTTGTATGGCTATGAAGCCATTCAAGCCTTTCGTAAGGCCCGGCCGTCAAAAGGTCTGTCACGGACTTTACAAAACACCAAGGTCACAACATTTGGCCATGATGTTGCCATTGCCAATACTGAATTTGTGAAAGAAGGTGAGCCGAGAATTGGTCGGCAGAGCCATACCTGGATCCGCCAAGCTGAGGGTTGGCGGGTCGTGTCCGCCCATGTATCGTGGATGGAGAGTTAAGCTTTTGCCTGGGGTCCAGACTCATTCAGATCCAGTAACATATGAGTGCTGCCAGGCATAAACCTGCCATGTAGTTTTCAGCGTTTTTGTCATAACGCGTGGCGACCCTCCGGAAATCTTTAAGCCGCCCAAACATCCGCTCAATGACGTTGCGTCCCCTGTAGCGTTTTCGATTAAAGGGATGGGGGTGCTTGCGGTTAGACTTGTTGGGAAGGTAAGTAAGGTTGGATCAGTGAAAATTGTTCGTTCGACAGCCAAAAACCACGTTTCATAGCCTGAAACCTCCATTTTGAGTTCCAGGCTATTGAATCACTTAATAGTTAATGAGTTTTGACCCTGGCAACACTATCGATTGAAGGTTTGGTCAGGTGCTGGCTTGCGCATTATTTATTTGTATATAAGACCATTAAAAGGTACGTGACCATCATGGCGGATTCAAAGAATGAGGGCCGGGCAACAATCATTGCGACAGCTTTGCGCAGTGCCATTATTGAATTGGCTGTTAAGCCCGGAACCCGGCTTCCAGAAGATACAATCGGCGAACAGTTTGGGGTCAGCCGAACCGTGGTGCGAACGGCTCTGACCTTGTTGGCTTCAGAAGGCCTGGTCCAACAGCGAAAAAATCGTAGCGCAATCGTGGCAGAGCCCAGTTGGAAAGAAGCAAGAGACACCTTTGACCTTAGAATGGCCGTTGAGGAACTGGTCATTCGCAGGCTGGCAAAGACAATCACGGCAGAGCAATTGACGGCATTACGTGCGCACGTAAAAAAGGAAGAACTGTCTCAAAACGAGAATGAACTTCATTCCATCCGCTTGGCAGGTGAGTTTCATGCGCTGTTAGCAGAGTTCACGAACAGTGATATTTTGGCCAACTATATGCGCGAGTTGTCTTCGCGATGCTGTTTGATCCTGGCGCTTTATAGTCGCCCCCATTCATCGGAATGTGGCGTCAGTGAACACCTTGAATTGTTAGATCTGCTAGAACAAGGCGAAGAGGAAAAGCTTTCCACGGCCATGTCATGTCATATGCAGGGTGTCATAGACAGAGCCCTCATCGCGCCTCCTAAAAAAGAAGAAAGAGGGCTCGATGAGGTGTTGAGCTCTTACATCCCGGGCTAACCGCTTTCCCCATTTAGGATGCGTTCGGCGCTATCATTCCAGACGTCGATTTTGACGATCTTGTCGTCAACAATTACAAATCGATCCACATATCGATTGCCTTCAAAACGCACCCCATTCATCCATTCTCCATACAAAGTGCCAATTCCATAGACAACGGTTTTTCCGTCACCAGGGCACACGTCTGAGCGCTCCATCTTCTTCTTTACCCAGTTGTAGCGTTTGGCGTTATAAGCAGTCATCTCTCTGGGGTGGCTCATGGGTGTTGCACCGGTAAAGTGGATGACAACGTCTTCAGCAATATACAATGCCGCTGTTTCAGGGTCGGGAACCATTGAGGCTTCCAAAAAGGTATCGACAATTGCGGCGGCTCGTTCAGTCTCATCTGTGATCGACATTACGTCTTTAAATACCATCATGTGTTCTGTCCTGCTTGTTGAATTATTTTAATGACGATGCTGATTTAATGTTGAAGTCTTGGGTCTCTATAAAGGCACATAGCAAAAAAATTGCCAACCATACACCTCAGTATTGTATACGATTTTTATCAGAAATTGCATCCAAATTGATTAAAAATTGAGCGCGTCAAACGATTTATGGCGAAAAAATAGGCAGAATAAAACATTGGATATAAAATAGGCAGAATAACCAGTCTCTTAGTGATTGGCATGGGGTTTGCTACGAGGTGGGTGTCGTTTTGTTTCTCAGGAGATCTTCGGATATGAATATGAAATTCCAAAAACGCTTCACACGGCGTTCCCTGTTGGCAGCGTCTTTTGCTGTTGCAGCGAGTGTTCTGATTACACCCGTAAAGGCCGCAGAGACCATAAAGATTGGTTTGATTGCAAGCCTTTCAGGTCCGTCAGCAAAGTCTGGTGAAGCCATCACTCGCGGTTTATCAATTGCCATTGATGAAATTAATGCAGCCGGTGGGTTGTTGGGCAAACAGGTTGAGCTGCTTCGTCGTGATGATGAAGGCAACCCGGGCAAAGGTCTTCTTGCCGCCCGTGAGCTTGTTCAGAGTGAAGGCGTTGCCGTCTTGTTCGGTGGTCTTCAAACGCCCGTTTCCTTGGCGATTGTGCCTTTCATGAATAAAAATCAGGCTGTCTTTATGGGGCCATGGGCTGCTGGCACGTCAATCACCCGTAACGGCGCTAAAGAAAACTACGTGTTTCGCGTATCTGCGTTCGATGCCATGGTCGACGTTGCATTGGTTGACCGTGCTGTTAGCGTTCACGGCTCTAAAAAACCAGGCTTGGTTTTGATCAACAACCCATGGGGTGAATCAAACGAAAGAGGTTTGATCGGGGCACTCGAAGCGAAGGGTATGCCGAATGCTGGTATCGAACGTATTGAAGGGTCCGACATTGATATGGTCCCTCAACTCATGCGCCTTAAAGAAAATGGCGCAGATGCGATCTTTATGGTGGCGAACGTTGGCCCATCCGCTCAAGTGATGAAATCGCTTGAGCGAATGGGCTGGGATGTCCCTGTCGTGTCTCACTGGGGCCCTGCGGGTGGGCGCTTCTCTGAATTGGCAGGACCACGTGCCAAGGATGTTGAAATGATCCAGACATTTACGTTCTCGGGTAATTCGTCAGACAAAGCCACAGGCATGATGGCGAAATTGAAAGCGAAATTCCCTGAAATTAAAAGTGAAGCGGATGTAACGCCAGCTGTTGGCATTGCGAATGCCTACGACGGCATGCACTTGTCTGCATTAGCAATCAAGAATGCTGGCTCAACAAAAGGGTCTGACATTCGTAAGGGATTCTACGCCATTAAAAAATATGATGGTTTGATTAAGACCTACGTGTCTCCCTTCTCAGCAGATGAGCACGATGCGCTGGGACCAGATGATTTGGTTTTCACGCAGTTTGTCGACGGAAAAATCATTCCGATTAAATAAGGACGATTCGTGCCGCCGGTTGGGTTTTATCCAACCGGCGGTCGATCTCTCTCATGAATTTGAAGGCGGACTGCATATGTTGATTGTATCAGCAATCATTACGGGCCTGGGGCTAGGGGCCATGTATGGGCTTTTGGCACTTGGTTTCCATATCACGTATGTGGTCTCCAATACGGTGAACTTTTCTCAAGGGAGCTCCATGATGTTGGGCGCTGTCTTGGGGTATACTTTTGGGATCACCTTAGGCTGGCCAATGCCACTGGCGATTTTGATGGCTTTGGTTTTGTGTGGCGTGTTCGGTCTTGTGGTTGAGCGCTTTTTGGTGCGCCCCTTCGTCGAGCGGGGCTCAGATGCTTGGCTCATGGCGACCGTTGCTGGCGGCATTGTGCTCGACAATATTGTGATGTTCACATTCGGCAAAGAGCCAAGAAGTTTTACCTCTCCCTTTGCAACCGATGCCGTTTCTGTTTTCGGTGTTGGGGCCTACCCCTTGCAGCTCGTTATTCCTGTGGTCGGTATTCTGGCTGCAGCAATTCTTAGCTTTGTTATGCGTAAAACGAAGTACGGAAAAGCAATGTCTGCTGTCGTGCAGCGCCCTGAAGCGGCGCGCTTGATGGGGATTGATACTCGATTTGTCATCGCAGGCGCATTTGCGATCTCTACAATTTTAGCAGGGGCGGCAGGGTTGCTGATTGCCCCTTTGTTTAATGTTTCATCAAGCATGGGACTTGTGTTCGGGATCAAAGCATTTGCAACGGCGATTTTGGGTGGAATATCCAGCGCTTGGGGTGTGGTTCTCGCAGGGCTTCTCTACGGTTTGGTCGAAGCCCTCACGACGTCATTCTTAGGCTCCTCCTACACGCAGATCATGGCATTTTCGATGATCATTTTAGCGCTCTTTGTGATGCCAAACGGCTTGTTAGGCCATGCAGCGGTTAAGAAGGTTTAAGGAGATGGCGTTGAAAACAATCCTTTTAGAAGCCGTGAAAACCGTTCTGGATAAGACCGCGCAATTGATTGCGAACAAAGCCGTCGCATACGGGTCCATACTTGTCATAACCGTGTTGGCGTGTGTGGGGGCACTGACCTTACAAGGCTACTTCAATTTCATTTTGGCATCCGTCGCGATCAGCGTCATCGTTGGTGTTGGCCTGAATATCTTGTTGGGGCTATCAGGTCAGATTTCGTTTGGTCATATTGGCTTTTTTGCGATTGGTGCTTATGTCGCTGGGGCCTTGATGTTGAACGACGTCAGCTTTTGGGTTGCTTTGGTGGCAGCCGGAGCCGCCTCTGGTACTGTTGGGGCTTTGCTAGCGTTGCCAACCTTGCGCGTTTCTGGCCCTTACTTGGCGATGATGACAATCGCTTTTGCCTTTATCATTGAATATGGCACCATTGAATGGCGTGCGTTAACGGGTGGTGCCAATGGGATGATGGGTTTTCCAAACCCGAATTTCTTTGGCTATACCATGTATGAAACGGATATTGCCCTGTTGGCAGTGTTGATTGCCGGGGCCGCTTTGCTTTTTTACCGCCTTCTCGCCAGCACCACATGGGGCAGCGCTATGCGGGCGGTTCGTGACAGCGAAGTCGCCTCACAATCTCTTGGCATTAATCCACTGGTGGTAAAGACCGTTTCTTTTGCCCTTTCCGCTCTGTTGACTGGAATCGCAGGGGCATTGTTTGCACCTTTAAATATGTTTATTTCGCCGAGTTCGTTTCCTTTTTTCCAATCCATTCTTTTCGTTCTCGCGGTGGTCATCGGCGGCGCTGGGACCTTGTGGGGCCCTGTGTTGGGCGCCTTGATTATTGTTCTGTTGCCTGAAGCCTTGGCTGGGTATGCGGAATATAGATTGCTGATTTTTGGTTGCCTGTTGCTTGGTGTGCTGTGGCTGGCCCCGAATGGGATCATTGGTGCGATCACTCAGTGGCTGTCACGTGAAGACAAAACCCGTCTGCCTGAAAACAAACAAACCTTAAACGATATTTTGGGGCCGTTGCTATCGCACGTGAATGGGACTCTTAAAGTTCGCTCAATCGCGATTTCCTTTGGCGGTGTGAAGGCGGTACAAGACGTATCCTTTGAAGCCCCTTCAGGGAACATCACCAGTATCATTGGGCCGAATGGCGCAGGCAAAACCACCGTCCTGAATATGATTGGCGGATTTTATACGCCTGATACGGGTCACGTGATGCTCGGGGATAAAATTTCCGGCAAGACAACGTTTAAAATTTCGCGGTCAGGCATTGCAAGAACGTACCAAACGCCTTTGTTGTTTGAAAAAATGAGCGTCAGAGATAATATCCGCATCGCTCAGAAAAAAGGAAAGCTCGGTGTTTTGCTCAGTGATAAGAATTCAGATAACGAAGACACCCTGTCTGAAAGTTTGCTCGCCTTTGTGGGCTACACTGGGCCGTTAGATCGTGAGGCTGGAAATCTTTCCCATGTAGATAAACGCCTGGTCGAGATTGCCCGTGCTCTCGCATCTCGTCCGACTGTCTTGCTGTTGGATGAACCAGCCGCAGGTTTGATGAGAGAAGATAAAGATACGTTAGCGGACTTATTACGGAAAATTGCGGCTTACGGAATTACATTGGTTTTGGTTGAACATGATATGTCTTTGGTGATGGGCATATCTGACCAGATTGTGGTGCTGGATGCAGGCAAGTTGTTGCGCATTGGCACCCCTGCGGAGGTGCGTGAAGACAGCGCTGTTTTGGAAGCTTATTTGGGGGCAACAAGCTTTCAGGGCCGGGCACGTCAACATCCATGGGATGGCGAGATGGTATCTACCCTGACCACCCATAAACTTGAAACGGGTTATGGGGCTGCGCCTGTTTTGCATAAAGTTCGCTTAGATGTTTATCCCGGCGAAATGGTCGCGGTTTTAGGCGCAAATGGTGCTGGTAAGTCGACATTGTTACGGGCGATCAGTGGACTACACAGACCTGTCGCGGGCTCGGTTTTGTTAAACGATCAGGAAACTGCACAGAAGTCTGCCCATGAGATTGCCGCTGACGGCATGGTTCTTGTTCCAGAAGGACGCCAAGTTTTCCCTGAGTTATCCGTGCGTGAAAATATTCTTTTGGGAGCTTGGACACGAGAAGACGACGTTACCGAGGATGAATTCAAAAAACTGTTAGACAGATTCCCACGGTTGTGGGATCGCATCCACAGCAAGGCTGGTGTCTTGTCCGGTGGTGAGCAGCAAATGCTCGCCATCGCACGGGGGCTTATTGCCAAACCCGACATCCTGCTTTTGGATGAACCTTCCTTGGGTCTGGCACCGTCCATGATTGCCGAGCTTTTCGATGCTCTCGCCGATCTGCGCGATGAAGGTGTGACGGTTCTGGTCGTGGATCAGATGGCGAATCTGGCACTGGCCATTGCGGATCGGGGCTATGTCTTAGAAAGCGGAACCTTCATTCATGAAGGCCCAGCAGCGAACCTTAAAAATGACCCAGCAATTGAGCAAGCCTACTTGGGTCATGCTCAATAGGTTGAACAGAAAATGAAAGCCTGGAGCCTTTAAATGTCTCTTACCTTACGCAATGCAATTTTGGCAGAAAACCCGCATCAAACTGTCGATGTTAAGGTTGTCGGTGAAAAAATCGTCGAAATAGGGAGCGGGCTTTCTTCAAGTGAAAGAGACATTGACCTAGAAGGGCGTTTGTTGATTCCTGGTTTTGTTGAAACACATATTCATTTGGACAAATCGTGCATCTTGCACCGCTGCTCGTCAAAGCGCGGGGATCTTGAGGAAGCAATTTCAGAAGTTGCCCGTGTGAAAGGGGCCTTCACAGCCCAAGACGTTTATGACCGTGCCATGGGAACATTGAAAAAATGTATTGTGAACGGCACAACCCGGATGCGCACCCATGTGGAAGTTGACCCGGTTGTTGGCATGAACGGCTACGAAGGCGTAAAGGCTGCTATCAAAGATGTCCGTTGGGCCTTGGACGCAGAGATTTGTGTTTTTCCGCAGGAAGGGTTGTTAAACAATCCAGGGACAGATGAACTCATGGTCGCGGCGTTAAAAGACGGTGCGGGCAGCGTAGGGGCAGCCCCTTACACAGACAGTAATCCGCACGGTCAAATTGACCGCATTTTCGAAATGGCACGCGAGTTTGATGTCGATATCGACATGCACCTTGATTTTGGCGATGACGCTTCAGCCTTAGATGCAGAGTACGTTTGTAAAAAGGCTAACGAGTTTGGTTGGGGTGGGCGCGTTGCCATCGGTCATGTTACTAAGTTCTCGGTTCTAGAGCCTCAACATCTGGCAACTGTCGGCAAAATGCTGGCAGATTCAGGGGTCGCTGTAACGGTGCTTCCCTCAACAGATTTATTTTTGATGCACCGCGATTTTGATCACAAAACGCCGCGCGGTGTGACCCTTGTGCATAAACTTTTGGAATATAGTGTGAACTGCTCGCTTTCAACGAACAATGTGTTGAACCCTTTTACGCCGCTTGGGGACTGCTCTCTGATTAGAATGGCAAATCTGTATGCCAATATCGCCCAGATCGGCAAGATGGAGACGATGGCAGAATGCCTCAATATGGTTTCCACGCGTTCAGCAAAGCTTCTCAATCTCGCTGACTATGGACTGGAAGTCGGCATGGCTGCAGACTTGGTTGCCATCGACAATAATTCTCCGGCGATGGCTGTCGCCGAATTGTCGCAACCATTGTATGGATTTAAGCGGGGGTTACCAACCTTTACGCGGCCATTACCCGAAGTTCACGGACCAAGGTAAAGAGGGCATTATGGAAGATACCGTTCACGCCTTTGTTTCGACCTTTCGTATCGACGGACGCGCAGAGGGTCGTCTTCATGGTCGAAGTTTTGCTGCAAAGGACCTTTATGATGTTGCTGGTCATAAAACCGGATGTGGCAATCCCGATTGGGAAGCGTCTCATGAGGTTGCACAGAAAACAGCCCCTGCGGTCCAATGTTTGCTTGATGCGGGGGCACCCCTGGTCGGAAAGACGCATACGGATGAGCTGGCCTACAGCTTGATGGGTGTCAATGCACATTATGGAACTCCGATTAATCCTGCCGCACCAGATCGCGTCCCAGGGGGGTCGTCTTCAGGGTCTGCTTCTGCAACAGCGGCAGGCCTGATCGACATTGGCCTTGGGTCTGATACGGGGGGCTCAGTTCGACTGCCAGCGTCCTTTTGCGGTTTGTTTGGAATTCGAACGACACACGGTCGATTGGACTTAGCGAACGCGATGCCATTTGCGCCAAGTTTTGATACGGTCGGTTGGTTTGCGCGCGATGGGGAAACCTTTGCGGAGGTGGGGCGTGCCTTTGGCTATTCAGAAACCAAAGACAGTCCCGCGGTGCGGCTTCTTGTTGCTGAAGATGCCATGATATGTGCGACGCCAGAAACGCGTGCCATTTTGTCAAAATCTGTGAATGCGCTTAAGCCATTCTTTGACGTCACCCACTCTATAGATATGTCGGGCAATCGGTTGGCGGAGTGGCGCAAAACGTTTCAGGTGTGCCAGGCTGCCGAAGTTTGGCAGACCCTAGGGCCATGGGTCACCAAAACGCAGCCGCACTTTGGGCCGGGCATTAAAGAACGTTTTTCTCTAGCGTCACAGATCACACAAGAGCAGAAAGTAACGGAACGCGCCAAAAGACATGATATTGCCGAGCACCTAAGCCAGGTTCTGGGCGATGATGGGATCATCGTTTTGCCTACAGGGCCTGGACCAGCCCCTTTTAGGGATGCGTCTGAAAGCAGCTTAGATGTGTTTAGAACCTCGGCGCTCGAGCTTTTATGCGCGGCCGGATTGGCTGGGTTGCCACAAGTTAGTCTGCCTATTGGTACGGTGGACGGCGCCCCAGTTGGGCTGTCGTTAATTGCGTCTAGGCAAAAGGACGAGTGGTTGCTTACCTTAGCTCAAAAGGTTGCAGATTTTTGCCCTGAGTTGGCATGAACAAAACCTTCGCTCTCACCCGTTAGGGGGCTTGACTTCATACTCGAGGTCTCTATGTCCGCTTTGGGTCAAAAACGGACCTTTTTACCCACCCGAAACAACGTCTGCTCTACATCCTAAAAGCCAATATACCTTTGGGCGTGGGCTTCAACCTCGTCATCATTGTATTCAGCCATTTTTCCCTCCCTTACGATAATTCTAGGCACGCAATGGTATTTAATTGTTTGTTGTAGCGCAATGATTGGTTGGGTTTTGGTGGAAAAACAGCCTTTTTGTCGAGATGCTATCGCCGATCCATTACGGGATTGATGATCTCGCCATATTGGAAGGTGTCTTACGTGCAGGGTTTGCTTGCATTCGCTCTAGACGTCGAATCAGGATTTGTTGAAATTTTAAAGAAACTAATGTGGCGTTGAGAATATCTATAAAATACTTCGTAAGGGTGACGGGAATTAGGTTGAAAATTCATACCTGAATGACTTGATTTCGCGAAAGCAGCTGTTGAACTGCGGTTGCAGACCATGCTCCACCTCGCGCAGCATTTATAACGGATGCGAGGTGGCGATTGACCGTGCCGGGGCTTTCCCCTCGGCAAGTATGCTATCGCGATAGGCGACAATGGTCGGCATAGTCAGGTGTATGAGCGGCGTGTGTTCGCCAAGCGTTTCGGCCATGCGATTGAGGATGTAGCGTTCACGTTGAGCGGCGGTCGGGTTGTTTTTTGGCAGGAGGATCGTCGTGTAATAGCGCTCGACCGCTTCGCCAAGCGTCATATCGACTGGACGCCCCATGACGAGTTGACCGTGTAGCTCTTCTTCCTAGCGCCGGGCGAGCTCCTCAGCGTCGCGCCTGTCTTGGTCCCGGATGATTTGCGAATGCAATGGGGGCCGTGCTTGATCTCGATCTGCCAGACCTTCGATCCTTTGCGCTTGTAAATAGCCATAATTGGTTTCTCCCGTTGTAGAGAGAACCCACACTTTGACACACAATCGCGCTATTGATCAGTCCGTATCGTCTACGAACCAAAGCCGGAAAGTCATTTCAATTGGACTTAACCCTTTGAAATCACTCCCACTCAATGGTCCCCGGCGGCTTTGACGTAATGTCATACGTCACCCGGTTGATGCCCTTGACCTCGTTGATGATGCGGTTGGAAACCCGCGCCAGGAAGTCCATGTCGAAGTGATAAAAATCCGCGGTCATGCCGTCGGTCGAGGTCACCGCGCGCAGGGCGCAGACGAAATCATAGGTTCGGGCATCGCCCATCACGCCGACGGTTTGCACCGGCAGCAGCACCGCAAAGGCTTGCCAGATGTCGTCGTAAAGGCCCGATTTGCGAATTTCGTCCAGATAGACCGCGTCGGCGTTGCGCAAAATTTCCAGTTTTTCATGGGAAATTCCACCCGGCAAACGGATCGCCAGGCCGGGTCCGGGGAACGGGTGGCGACCGACGAAGGATTTTGGCAAACCCAACTCGTGGCCCAGTTTGCGCACCTCGTCCTTAAACAGTTCGCGCAGCGGTTCGATCAATTTCATGTTCATGCGTTCGGGCAAACCGCCGACGTTGTGGTGCGACTTGATGGTCACCGACGGACCACCGGTGAACGACACCGATTCGATCACATCCGGATAGAGCGTGCCTTGGGCCAAAAAGTCCGCCCCGCCAATGGCGGTGGCTTCTTGTTCGAACACGTCGATAAAGGTTCCGCCGATGATTTTGCGCTTTTTTTCCGGATCCGCGACGCCGTCCAGCTTGCCCAAAAACAACTCCGAGGCATCGCGGTGCACCAATTTTATTTTATAGTGATCGCGAAACATCGAAACGACTTCGTGTACTTCGCCTTTGCGCATCAGGCCGGTGTCGACAAACACACACGTGAGTTGCTCGCCAATGGCTTCGTGCAGCAACACCGCCACCACCGAACTGTCGACCCCACCGGACAGGCCGCAAATGACGTTGCCGTCGCCCACCTGGGCGCGCACCTTGGCAATTTCTTCTTCGCGAAACTTGTCCATGGTCCAGTCGCCCCGGCATCCGCACACCCGGTGGGTGAAGTTTTCGATCAACTGGGCCCCGTGGGGGGTGTGGACCACTTCGGGGTGGAACTGAACCCCGTAAAAACGCTTGTCATCGTTGGCAATGGCGGCAAACGGCGATCCGTTGGTCACCGCCACGGGGCGAAATCCCGCCGGGATGGCGTTGATTTTATCGCCGTGGCTCATCCACACCTGTTCTTTTGCGCCGACCTGCCACACGCCGTGAAACAGTTCGCAATCGTCGATCACCTCGACTTCGGCACGGCCAAATTCACGGTGATCGGATTCTTCGACGGTCCCGCCCATTTGGGCGCACATGGTCTGTTCACCGTAACAAATGCCAAAAATCGGCAGGCCCATTTCAAATAAACCGTGGGGCGCGCGCGGTGTGTCGATGGCGGTGACCGAAGCCGGACCGCCGGACAAAATGACCCCCTTGGGGTTAAACGCGCGCACGCTTTCAACGGTGACGGTGTTGTACGGATGAATTTCGGAATAGACCCCGCTTTCGCGCACCCGGCGCGCGATCAACTGCGTGACCTGGGAACCAAAATCGATGATCAGAATGCGCTCATGCATGGGCAAACGTCCGCTGTGGCTGAGGGGAGGATTGCGCCGGACCTTAACCGAAACACCAAAAATGCGCTAGCGGATTGTTTGTCCTTTCAGGCGGTCAAAGCAACACTTGAACCAACGCCAGACCGGACATGGACATCAGCACGATTGCGGTGGCCAATGCGCCCATGGAGCGCGGCGTCAAGGTTGCGGTGAGGATCCCATAGACATGTGCAAATCGTGCCAGGGTGAAGCCAGCGCCCAACAGGTGCAGTTGCCAGGCGGGCAGACCGTTTATTTCCAGAACCGCCATCAACAACAGGGCCAACGGAGCGTTTTCGGTCAAATTGCCATGGGCGCGGATCGCCCGGCCCAGATCCACATGTCCTCCGTCCCCGGCCCCGACCTGGTGTTCGATGCGGTGATGCACCACCAACAAGGTTAAACCGACGGCCAACAAGGCGTTTAATGCCAGGTAAAGGGAGGTGATGGTGAGCATGAGCAATCCTTCGGTTTTGAAAATGTAAATATGACATGCGTCATATTTTGAAATATGATGCACGTCATATAAGATGAGGTCAAGGCCCCCATGGGCATTTCGGGAGTTTTTGATGAGTTATTCCGCCGATCATAAAGCCAAAACCCGCGACCGGATCATCGAAAGTGCGCGGCGGTTGTGGAAGACCAGGGGCTACGCCAACGTGTCTATTCGTCAGGTTATGGACGGCGCGGGCCTCACGCACGGCGGGTTTTATGCTCATTTTAAATGCAAGGACGATTTGTTGGGCGCGGCCGTCATGGACACCGCCCTGCTGGATCGTTACCGCGCCATGATCGAGGACCCCCGGACCACGTCCATGGAGGTCTTTGAAATGGTTTTGGACATGTATCTATCGGTGGCGCACCGCGACGACCCGGGCGCGGGCTGTCCGCTGGTGGCACTGTCCGAAGACGTGTGGCATTTGGGCGATGGGGCGATGGGGGCCTATGCCAGGTTGGTGGACACGGCGACGAAACAGTTGGCCCATGTGTTGAACGGTGACCGGGCACGGGCGCACATGGTGTTGTCGACCATGGTCGGCGCGATCACCTTGGCCAGGGGTGTCGGCGATGAGCAACAAAGCCGTAAAATCATTGACGATGCCAGGGCGCAGGTGTTGGCATGGGTAAAAGCCACGGCCTAAGCCAGCCAGCCGACCACCAACTGGTGGATGATATTGTCCGGATCGTCGTATACCAGCTTGGTGGTGATCACCAGGGACACCGTGACCAGCAACGGTTTGATGATTTGGCTGCCGTGCTTCATGGCGGTGTTGGCCCCCAGCCTTGCGCCGATCAATTGGCCCAGGGCCATGATGGCTGCGGGCAGCCACAACACATGGCCGGCAAATGCAAAGAACAAGAATGACGCAAAGTTGGAGGTAAAGTTCACCACCTTGGTGTGGGCGGTGGCTTTGAGCATGTTAAAGCCCATCACGGCGACAAACGCGAGGGTCCATAAACTGCCCGTACCGGGGCCGAAAAATCCGTCGTAAAAACCCAGGCTCAACCCAAAAATCAGATAAAAAGGCCCGTGGTTCAAAAGGTGGTGGCGATCCGCATCACCGATTTTCGGACCGAACAAAAAATACACCGCCGCCGCGATCAGCAAAAACGGGATGATTTGGGTCATGATATCGCTGGCCAAAACCTGCACCAGCAAGGTGCCTAAAGCCGATCCGGCGAAGGTGAAGGCAATGGCATATTTCATATCGGCCAATTTGACATGCCCCCGGCGTGCGTAGGTCACCGCCGCGGTGAACGAGCCGAACATGGTCTGGGCTTTGTTGGTTGCCAAGGCCGCCACCGGGGGCATTCCGGTCATGATCAGGGCGGGCAGAGAAATCAGCCCGCCACCGCCGGCAATGGAATCGATAAAGCCTCCCGCCAGCCCGGCGACAAACAACCAGCCTAAAATTTCAAGGGTGAGGTTTTCCATGGGTCGGTGCGTTCCGCCGGTGAAGGGGAGAATCGGTGGGGGCAAACAGGTGGGCCGCCCCGATCAAAAGGCGGCCCATGGGGTTCGTGTACGGCCATAGCTTACTCGGCGGCGTCGGTTTTTTGATAAATTTTTCCGCCCGCGTCGCGGAATTTTTCACTCATTTCCGCCATCCCGTTCTGGGCCACGTCTCTGAGTTCGTGACTGATTTTCATGGAACAGAACTTCGGCCCGCACATGGAACAAAAGTGCGATGTTTTGGCCCCTTCGGCGGGCAGGGTTTCGTCGTGGTACTGCATCGCGGTGTCGGGGTCCAGGGATAAGTGAAATTGGTCTTTCCAGCGAAATTCAAACCGCGCCCGGCTGACCGCGTCGTCGCGGATTTGCGCACCGGGATGGCCTTTGGCCAAATCGGCGGCATGGGCGGCCAGTTTGTAGGTCACCACGCCGACCTTGACGTCATCGCGATTGGGCAGGCCCAGATGCTCTTTGGGCGTCACGTAGCACAACATCGCACAGCCGTACCAGCCGATCATCGCAGCACCTATGGCGGACGTGATGTGGTCGTAGCCGGGGGCGATGTCGGTGGTCAGGGGGCCGAGGGTGTAAAACGGGGCTTCGCCACAGACCTCTAACTGTTTGTCCATGTTTTCCTTGATCTTGTGCATGGGCACGTGGCCGGGGCCTTCGATGAAGGTTTGCACGTCCCTGGCGAAGGCTATTTTTTGCAACTCGCCGAGGGTCTCCAATTCGGCGAATTGGGCTTCGTCATTGGCGTCCGCGATGGACCCCGGGCGCAGGCCATCGCCCAAACTCAAACCGACGTCGTATTGGGCGCACAGATCGCAGATGTCTTCGAAGTGGTCATAAAGGAAACTTTCCTTGTGGTAGGTCAAACACCACTTGGCCATGATCGATCCACCGCGCGACACGATCCCGGTGGTGCGGTTGGCGGTCAACGGGATGTGCGCCAAACGCACCCCGGCGTGGATGGTCCAATAATCAACGCCTTGTTCGGCCTGTTCGATCAAGGTGTCGCGAAACATTTCCCAGGTGAGGTCTTCGGCGATGCCCTGGGCCTTTTCCAGCGCCTGGTAAATCGGCACCGTGCCGATCGGCACCGGTGCGTTGCGGATGATCCATTCGCGAATGTTGTGAATGTCGTTGCCGGTGGACAGGTCCATCACCGTGTCGGCCCCCCAACGGATCGACCAGACCATTTTGTCGACCTCTTCACCGACCGACGACGTCACCGCCGAATTGCCGATGTTGGCGTTGATCTTGGTCAGGAAATTGCGCCCCAGGATCATCGGTTCGGATTCCGGGTGGTTGATGTTGGCCGGTAAAACCGCGCGGCCCCGGGCAATTTCATCGCGAACAAACTCGGGCGTGACAAAATCGGGCAATGCGGCGCCAAAATCTTCGCCGTCGCGCGCCTGGTCCCGTTTGGCCTTGCGGCCTTCGTTTTCACGCACCGCGACGTATTCCATTTCCGGGGTGATGAGACCCCGTTTGGCATAAGCCAGTTGCGATACCGCGACCCCCGGCTTGCCGCAGAGGGGCCGGGAATTGACCGCTGGGCATTCGGGTACGGTGGCTTTGTTGCCGTTGTCTTCGGGCTTGACGAGGCGTCCGTCATAGGCTTCGACGTCACCGCGCGCGGCGATCCAATCGGCGCGCAAGGGCGTCAAACCGCGGTTGATGTCGATGTCGACATCGGTGTCGGTGTAGGGGCCGGATGGGTCATAAACAATCACCGGTGCTTCGTTTGCGGACGGTTCCAGTGGGATTGCGCGCATCGCGACCTTGAGGCCGCTGTCGGTCTCAAGGTAGTGTTTGTGCGATCCCTGGATCGGTCCGGTGGTGACGGAAATGCTGCTGGTATCGACTTTGGCGTCCATGGGGCCTCCCAAAAAGTGAAGGCGATGGCGGGGCAAGATGGGAAGGGCTTTGAAAAAGTCGGCTTCCGTCCCTCCGCCGGCATCACCCGGATCAGGTTCAAAGGGTTCTTCTCAGGCCTTGCGAACCCGTGTTCACAATCGCCGCCCCTCGGATCGGGTTGAATGTGAACGCTACGGTGCGGGGCGTCAAGGTGTCATTGAGGCCATTGGAACTTCATATGAGGGGAATTTTATTTATGGTAGAATATTTTTAGATTAAACGCTCAATGGGAGATTTTGGGGATGCCCGTAAGTCTCGACAAGATCGTCCTTTACATGGGGCCACACACCTTGGGGGCCCCGGACAACCTGGAAGCCACGATTATCGATTTTATTGACGGTGCGCGCCACACCGTGGACATAGCGGTGCAGGAATTGGAATTCAGACCGATCGCCAGTGCCATCATCGAAGCGTCCCGCCGGGGGCTGAAGGTGCGGATTGTGTTGGAAGGGGACTATTTGGTGAGTGATGCCTTTAAACCCGATCCCTTTATCCCCGGCGGTAAGAATGAAGCCAATCGAGAGGTGTATGCCGCCTTGTTGCGGGCAAAATGTGATGTGCGAACCGACTACAATGCCAATATTTTCCATCAAAAATTTATTGTGCGCGATGCGGGCAAGGCGACCGGCCTGCTGTTGACGGGTTCGACCAATTTTACCCCCACCGGAACCCATGAGAATTTGAACCATCTGGTGGAAATCAAATCTGCCCGGGTGTTGGGACAATACGCACAGGAATTCGCAGAAATCTGGGATGGGACGTTCGGCAAAAACCGTCAGCGCAAAGATCCCAAACCGGGCCTGTTTACGGTGTCCAAAATTAAGGTTAAACCGCTGTTTGCCCCGGATCATTCCCCGGAAATGGAAATTATGAAGCAGATGCTCAAGGCCAGAAAGCGCGTGGATTTTGCGATTTTCACGTTTTCAAAATCATCGGGCATCGATGATGTTATGGCGTCTTTGATTCGATCAGGACTGACGGTGCGGGGCATTTTTGATCATGGACAGGCGCGCGCCTGGTCGCCGCTGGAAGACCTTAAGGCCTTGGGCGGGGATTTGTGGACCGCACCTCGGGGCGGCGGGCTCAACAAATTGCATCACAAATTGATGGTGTTGGATGAGCAGGTGTTGATTGTCGGCAGTTTCAATTACACCGATCCGGCCAACAGGCTGAACGATGAAAACATCATCATCCTGGGTGATTTTTCCGAAACCAATCTTGAAGCGGTGAAAAATCAGAAAAAAATAGCTCAATACGCGCTGAGGGAAATTGACCGAATGATCAGCGTTCATGGGCGTCCGGCATAACCGGGGTCAATAACCGCTGCGCAGGGGACCCGACAGGTCAACGCCCTGTTCCAGAAACGACCACAGCAAGCGGGCAAAGACTTCGGGCACCAGGACGGTGTGGTAGTTGCCGGATTCCTGCAATTTGATGCGCAACGCCTGGCGCACCGACGGCACCCCGGTGAGGTCGAAAATAATATCAACCTGTTCGCCCATCTCGGCCACGTCTACGGCGTCGGTGTAGACCGCAATACCATCATTTTTAAATTTTTCCGCGGCATTAGATTGCGGGTCATGTTCGGCGACGGCGACGATTTTAATGGGCTTGTCGCCGGTTTTGATGTGATCGGCCAAGGTGGTGGCAAATTGATTGCCGATCCGACCCAACCCCAACAAAGCCACATTGATTGTATTTGGCATGATGTTCTCCCTGTTGATTTCAGGACGATCCTAATCAATTCTTTCCATTGTGGAAACAGCTTTGGAAATACATGTATGGCGAGCTTATGGGTTAATCGCCGGTTGTCCGGGTCAGCACGGCCACGAAAAACCCGTCGGTATCGTGTTGGTATGGGGTTAAGCGCAAGAACGGGCTGGGGGTGCCAACGTCGTCATCATCATCGGTTTCCAACGCCATTTCGGGGCAGGGCACGTATTTGATGGTTTCGGCCCAGACGTCCTGGATCGCCATCAGTTGAAAATCCGCGTGGCGGTCGAGAAACGCCTCGATGCGAAATTCGTTTTCTTGAGCCAACACGGAACACGTTGCATAAATCAGCCGTCCGCCCGGTTTGACGAGGGTTGCGGCTTTGCGCAAAACCGTGTCTTGGGTGGCGGTGAGTTCGGCCAGGCGGTCTTCGGTCAGGCGCTTTTTTTGTTCCGGGTGGCGCCGCCAGGTGCCCGCCCCGGTGCACGGCGCGTCAACCAGAACACGATCAAAATGTGCCGCGTGGTCGGTGGTCCACGGATCGTTGTCGCCGCTGTCGTCGCCGCTGTCGTCAGGGGCCAAAACGTGGCGTTCTATTTTGTCTTCCAGCTTGGCCCGGGCCAGACGTTTGTCCATGCGTTCCAGGCGTTTTGCGTCGATGTCGGCGGCCACCAACGTGCCGCCGGAATGGCCGTCCCGCAGTCCCATGCGGTCGGCGATGGCCAGGGTTTTTCCGCCCGCCCCGGCGCAATAGTCCAACACCTGCATGTGGGCCTTGGCCCCCACCAACAGACTGAGCAGTTGCGAACCTTCGTCTTGAACTTCGACAAAACCCTTGCGAAACGCGGTGGTGCGGGCGATGTCGGTGTGGGCTTGCAATCGCAATCCCATCGGCGACAGGGGTGTTTTGTCGGCTTTGATGCCGCCTTTGGCCAATGTCTTGCGGGCCTGGTCGCGCGATACCCGGCCCAACGCAACCCGCAAATCCATCGGAGCGGGTTGGTTTAAAGCCATCATTTCAGCCATGAAGGTCCCGGCATAAACGGGTTTCAGATTTTCGGCCAACCACGCCGGCAATTCGACCTGAACGTGACCGGGCATGGCCGGGTCGTCGAGTTTTTTGCCGTCGAGGACCTCGACCAACAGCTGTTCGCCCGGCGTTAACGGTTTTGGCCCGTGGGGAGATCCGTCAAAGTGTGCGGCCGCGTCGCCGCCTTCCAGCACGATGGCCGCCAGCACCCGGCTGCGCGCGGAAATTTCCGCTGTCTTCAGATGCCAGTCGAGGCGGTTCACCGCCCGCAACACGCCATAGACCTGTTCGCGGATTGCGCGCCGATCCTTGGACCCGACAAAACGCCGGGCCTGAAACCATGCCCGAATAATATTATCCGCGGGGCGACGTTCGGTGGTGATCTTGTCGAGCAGATAGATGGCGGCTTCTGTTCTGGCAGCAGGGAGCATGGATTTGTTCCTAAATCCTGATTATCCGCCCCACGCGCACGGCCTGGGTGAGGTCAACCCCGGTATGATCACTCGCATCAAAATCGCGGGCCGGAAGGTTGGGTGGTGCGGCGTAGGTTGTTAGCTTCCCGAACGATAATTGGGGGCTTCGCGGGTGATGGTGACGTCGTGAACGTGGCTTTCGCGCAAGCCCGCCCCGGTGATGCGGCGGAATTTGGCGCGGGCCTTCAAATCGGCAATGGTCCGCGATCCGGTGTAGCCCATCGACGCGCGCAAGCCACCGACCATTTGATGGATCACGGCACCGACCGGGCCTTTATAGGCAACCCGGCCTTCGATGCCTTCGGGGACCAGTTTTTGGCTGTCTTGAACGTCGGCCTGGAAATAGCGGTCGGCGGACCCTTTGGCCATTGCGCCCATGGACCCCATGCCGCGATACGATTTATAAGACCGGCCCTGGTATAAAAACACTTCGCCGGGGCTTTCTTCGGTTCCGGCAAAGATCGAGCCCATCATCACGCAGTCGGCACCGGCGGCAATGGCTTTGGCAATGTCACCGGAATACTTGATGCCGCCGTCCGCAACCAGCGGAATGTTGTGCGTTTTGCACGCGGCGGCGGTTTCCAGAATTGCCGACAGTTGCGGCACGCCAACACCCGCGACCATCCGCGTGGTGCAAATGGTGCCCGGACCAATGCCGACTTTAACCGCGTCGGCCCCGGCCGCGATCAAGGCTTCGGCGGCTTCGGGCGTGGCGATGTTGCCGGCCATGATCTGGGTGTCGACGGATCTGGATTTGATCGCCCTGACGGCGTCGGCAACACCCTTGGAGTGGCCGTGGGCGGTATCGATCACCAGCAGGTCAACGCCGGCGGCAATGAGGCTTTCGGCACGTTCAATGCCCGCGTCACCGACCCCGGTGGCGGCGGCCACGCGCAAGCGGCCTTCGCTGTCTTTACAGGCGTTGGGGTGGTCTTTGGCTTTTTGGATGTCGTTAACGGTGATCAGGCCGATGCACCGGTTATCGTTGTCAACCACCAGCAATTTTTCGATGCGGTGCTGGTGCAACAAGCGCATGGCTTCGTTACGGTCGACATTTTTTTTGACCGTGACCAGTTCGCGGGTCATCAATTCGCCGACTTTTTGCGTTGGGTCCTGGGCAAAGCGCACGTCGCGATTGGTGATGATGCCGACCAACGTGTTGGTGGTGTCGTCAACCACCGGGATGCCGGAATAGCCGAACTGTTCTTTCAGCGCCATGACTTCGGCCAGGGTGGCGTTGGGGGAAATGGTCACCGGGTTGGCGACCACGCCGGCTTCAAAGGTTTTAACCTTACGCACCTCGATAGCCTGTTCTTCGATGTCGAGGTTTTTGTGGATCACGCCAATGCCGCCCAATTGCGCCATGGTGATGGACATGCGGCTTTCGGTCACGGTGTCCATCGCGGCGGACAACAGCGGAATGCCCAACTCGATGGCGTTGGTGAGACGCGTATGGGTGTTTGTTTGTGCGGGCAAAACGTCGGATTCTGCGGGGGTGAGCAGAACATCATCGAACGTCAGGGCTTCTTGGATTGGCATGCCATCTCCGGATTTAGAGTTGGCGCGTCATCATACAGATAAGCGCTGGCTTGCCAAGTCAGATTTTGCATCTGCGAAAGCATTTCAGACGAGGATTTTTGTGTGCGGACGAGCTGGGCGTGTTCGTGGTGGGGGGAACCTCATCATCACCATATTTTTTTCTCATTGTCGCAGGCGTGCTTTCGCGCTATGTCAAAATCAACGTCGGTTGTTCGATTTTCCATGTTTTTTCAGAAATTTTTTTCTCACCTCATTTGGAACGAAAACACAATGATCAGAAAATTCTTTCGCAGTGGGGCTCTGGCCTTTGCCTTTGCCGTTCTGTTGACCACCAATGCCTTGGCCGGACACGGCAACATCAAGGTCGAAATGAAAGACCTTAAAGTCGGCACCGGAGCGCAAGCGGTGAGACATTCCAATGTCACGGTGCACTACACCGGGTGGACCCTGGACGGCAAGAAATTCGATTCCAGCGTCGACCGGGGCGAACCGTTCCAGTTTGTTCTGGGGGCCGGAAACGTCATTCCCGGCTGGGACATGGGCGTTGAGGGGATGAAAGTTGGCGGCAAACGCGAATTGATCATTCCGCCGCAATTGGCGTATGGCGAAAGCGGCGCGGGCGATGCGATCGGGCCCAATGCGACGTTGAAGTTCGAAGTCGAACTGTTGGCCGTCGCCCCGCCGAGCTATTCCAATGTGGGCAACGGTCAGTTGAAAGAACTGCTGGCGCGCGGGGTCAAAATCGTTGATGTGCGGCGCGCTGAGGAATGGCGTCAAACGGGCGTGGTTGAAGGCTCTAAACTGGTCACCGCGTTCAATGAGCAGGGCCAGTTTGACCAGTCGTTCATCAAGGCGTTTCGCGATTTCGCCAGCCCCGAAGACGAAGTGATCCTGATTGGCGGCACCGGCAGCCGGTCATCGGTGATGGCCCAGGCCCTGAGCGATCAAATCGGTTACAAAAAAGTGTTCAACGTCACCGGCGGGATCGTCAAATGGGTCGAAGAGGGCAACGACGTGGTCAAACCGTAACGGGTGTGGCTGCAGGTTTTGTCGAAGGGCCGCACCGGGTCAGGCTTTCCGCCTGGCGGTGCGGCCTTTTTTTATGTGTCGCGGCCCTTGAAGCCCGTCGCGATCACGTACATTTCCGCAGAATCCGAGCGGGACGCCGGCGGCTTGGCGTGTTTGACGGTGGTGAAATGCTTTTTCATGGTGGCGAGCAACTCATCCTCGGTCCCGCCCTGGAGAACTTTGGCTAAAAACAGCCCCCCCGGGGCGAGCACTTCGATGGCGAAATCCAACGCCATTTCACACAACCCCATGATGCGAACATGATCCGTCGCGGTGTGTCCGGTGGCCGGTGCGGCCATGTCGCTCAACACCACGTCGGCGTCCCCGCCCAGCGCGGCTTTGAGTAACCCGGGGGCCTCGGCGGCGGTGAAATCGTGATGAAACAAAGTCACGCCCTCCAACACATCCATGTCCTGGATGTCGAGTCCGATGACCTTGCCGTGGCCGCCATTTTTGCCTTTCAGCACAATCTGCGCCGCCACCTGGCACCACCCGCCGGGTGCGGCACCCAAATCCACCACCCGGGCACCGGATTTGAGAATATCAAATTTTTCGTTCAACTCGACCAGCTTAAACGCGGCGCGCGAACGGAAGCCCTGGCGGCGTGCCTCGATCACATACGGGTCGTTCAGTTGGCGTTGCAGCCACAGTTTGGATGAATATTTACGGCCACGCGCGGTTTTGACTTTTTCGTGTTTCATGCGCAAGGTCCCGCCACCGGATTTGCGCTTGCTGGCTTTATAGCCCCTGGGGGGTTTGGTCATCGCTGTGCGCCTTGTGTCGAGGTGATGTCATGGCCGTCCTGGCGCATGAGGTTGAGCAAGATGCCTTCGCGGATGCCGCGGTCGGCGACCACCAGACTGCCCACCGGCCAGCGCCGGCACACCGCGTCCAGAACGGCACACCCGGCCATGATCAAATCGCCCCGGCGCGGCCCGATGCACGGGTGTTGCAGGCGTTGTTCGTGGTTCATGGTGCCCAAATAACTGACCACGTCGCAGATGTCGTCAAAACGCAGTGACAATCCATCGACCCGGGAGCGATCATAACGGCGCAGTTGCAAATGCATCGCCGCCAGCGTGGTCACCGTGCCCGAGGTGCCAAGCATCTGCACCCGGCCTTCCAGGACCGCCCTGGAAATGGCGTTGCGGGTATCAAATGCGCCCAGACTGCGGTCGATCAAATCAACAATGTCCTGGTAGGCCTGGTTGGGGTCGGTTTGGCCGCCGAAGTCTTCGCTTAAGGTGACCACGCCGTGGGGCAGGGATATGACGTCGCGGGCTTTGGGGCCGCCGGGGTGGGTGGCGTCGATCCACACCACTTCGGTACTGCCGCCGCCAATGTCGAACACCAGCGCGTTGGGACGGTTGAGGTTCAGCAATGGCGCACACCCGCCCAGCGTCAGTTCGGCTTCTTCCTGAGGGCTGATGGCTTCCAGTTCCAGGTGCACTTCGTCTTTGACCCGAGCCAGAAACTCGGCACTGTTGGTCGCCCGGCGACAGGCCGCGGTGGCGACCGAGCGCACGCGCCGGGCCCCGCACGTGCGCATTTTGTCGTGGCAAACCTTCAGCGCATTGAGGGTCCGCTTGATGGCGGCTTCCGATAAGTATCCCTCAGCGGCAACCCCTTCGCCCAGGCGCACGATACGTGAAAAGCTGTCGATCACGCGAAAACTTTCGTGGTGGGGACGCGCAACCAGCAAACGACAGTTGTTGGTGCCCAGATCAATGGCGCCATAAGCCGTAGCGGCGGCGGCGGCAACGGGCGGGAATGGGGGTGACGGGTTTTTTTTTGTGTCACGATGGGGGCGGGAAGGCGTCATGCTTTGGCCATGTCAGGTCCATGATGAAGAGGTCCGTCACCATAGCGCAGCCTGGCCGCGGGTGCAAAGTTTCCGACAGTCGGGATTTTGACGCTCGCCGCGCAAGGTCCCCAAAACCAACCCCAAATGAGGCCTTGCCTTTGACGCCTGAGACGAATATATGTGCCCCGCACACCACCCTTGGTGGGGAATCGTTCAATGGTAGGACAGCGGTCTCTGACACCGTCAATCCTGGTTCGAGTCCAGGTTCCCCAGCCAATTGATTGAGTAAAATAAATAGATTGTGAGGCACTAAAAAACAGTGTCTCAACATTAGGGCATTGAAAATAAGCAAAATCAAAGCGCCTGCGGCTTACGTCGCGGTGCTTTTTTTGTGTCTGTTTAGTTTTGTCCTAGGTTTGCTTTGTGCCAGATTATCAACATAGTGACTTTAATATCGTCCTCCTTCTGTGGAGTTTATAACATGGCCGCTTACACAGTTAATCTGACACCCTCTGCGTGCCCCCCCCCCCCCGCAACCAAATAAGTCCGTTATCTCAATGAGATAGCGAACTTATTTGTTGCCTGAAATTTAGTTGTGAAATCTGTGTCCGCATCATGTCCGTTTTGGCTCCGTCAATTGAACACGTCGGGTGCTAGGAAGTATATAAAGAACCTTGAAAACACACCCGACAAAATTTTCAATCGATCTTGCCACGATTGCGTCCTCCAGAGAGTCCGGGGTCTCGCTACACCGGGCTGGGCCTTGAAAAAAATCAACTCAACGCCAGCGCAATTCCAAACAAAATGAAGGTCACTCCTATGGTCCGTCGAATTAGGATCATATGACGATCATTGGCCAAATAACTTTTCACCCCACGGCCAAGCACGCTGTAGCCCATCAAGATCACCAGGGACAATACGACAAAGGTCATCGTGTACGCAATCACTTGGGGGTCAAAGATGGCCTCGCTCTTGATGAATTGCGGAAACAGCGTTGTAAAAAAAATCAATGGCTTCGGATTTGAAGCCGCCAGAGTGAATCCTTGAATAAAGTGACCTCTGCGCCAGCTTTGCCCCGTATCCTCAAGCGCGATCGATGAGAACCCCCGGGAGCGATCCAGATACTGCCTGACGCCAAGGTAGATCAAGTAGCCAGCACCGATGAATTTCAGAAGGTCGTAAAGTCCGGGATTTACACGCACCACCGCGCCGAGCCCCAGGATGGCCGCGCAAGAATGCATCAATAACCCCGTTGAATTTCCCACCAGGGAAACAAACGTGCGGTTCAATGAATGGTTCGCGCTTGAAGAAATCGCGAACAGCACAGCTGGTCCGGGGCTTAGGATATAGAGCGAAGCGACTGCTGAAAATAGCAACCAGTTTTGAAGGTTCATGTGATTTTTATGTCCCCCCCCATGCGATCCCCACCGTCCGGTCTATTTCTGCCGCCTGCGATAATTCGTCCTTCAGCCGGACTTAAGAACGGGCTATCGACAATACGGTCTCCACCCTTTTCACAGATACGCAGGTTGAGATCGGACGAAGCGCTATATGGGAAGTTTTTACGTGCGAACTCAAGGTGTTCCACCCGCTCTTTGTCGTATCTGGATTCCACGTCGGCGAACCGGATCACAAACGCCAAACGCGCCTCTAGTTCGCCTTCACGCAAGGGAACGCTGCGATGGATGACGTACTTATTGAACACGATGGCGTCGCCGATATTGAAATCATCTTGCTCAGCAAAATGATCGAGGACCGGCCCCATGGTTTCGCTGTTCAGCAAATCGTTCTTCACTTTTAGAAAGAGGTCAAAGCCGTCCTGCTCTTCCGACATCGAGGCCTCAACATACGGCGGCACACAGTTTATGTGTTGATAGACGAATTCGCCCGACATCACATTCGTCGGAACGTAAGCCATGCCGCCACCCTGTTTCTTGGCATTTACGGGTGTCAGGGGAATCCAAATCGTGCAGCCATAATCCTCGCGCCGTTGGAAACCGAAACTTTGCGTGCCGACGTGCCAAGGGAATCCCTTATCCACCTCTTTTCGAAGCTTGAAGCCAATGCCCTGGGTAAAGACCAGGGATTTGTTGGTCAGGGTATGCATTAGGTCTTGGAACGTAGGGTTTTGAATCAATGCGAGCACCTTGGGGTCATCATTGAGTAAATCATATTTGAATTTTTCGAACTCCTTGCCGTAACTGTCGGAAGGTTTTTCGGTCTGTGCTTCGACACATTGATTGAGATACGCAATGAACTCGCCTGAAAAAATATTTTTCAGTTTCAAGTAGCCCTTACGCCGAAACGCTTCGATGTCATCCTGTGACAGTGAAAACTCTGGGCGTATCGCCATGGTCATATTCCCCGCTATGTTTCCCTTATGGCGCACACCAAAAAGGTGTGAGTGCATTCCGTAGAGCACTCAATGATAATTTTCCGAATGCTAGCTACAAGGTTTTCGGAATACAACTATTAAGAATAAAAATAAAATTATAATAAATATAAGCTTGTGTACCTTATGAGACATGTGTAGCGTTACGAACAACTTAAAGTAATATTGATGTAGATTTGGGGAGCGGATAAGTTGGGCACAATCAGGGACCGAAGCAAAGCCGGACTCATATCGGCAATATCTGAATATCTAACTCCGGCTCAGATCAATAGTGCAATGGCATGTGCCACACGCCTTTTATCTCAACTCCCAAAAGATAAACCGGTAAACAAAACAGAAGTCCTTCTCGCTTATGGCGGCGGCAAAGACAGCACGTACATGACGGCTTTCGTCAGGCTGATCCAGTTGCTGATCGCGGAAGATATTGGACAGACATTTCATTTGCGGATCATTACGAACCGACATGTCGCGATGTCACAAGCAGTGCTGAATAACATCGCGAACGTTTACGACGCCTTGGGAATTAACGACGACCCCCAGGTCGAACCGCTCGTGGCGGATGGCAACTCGGTTCAGCCATTCGAAATGAACATGCCAATTTCATCATCGCTTCGGGACCGCAACCGCCTGGACGTCTTGATCAGCGGCCACTTACACCAAGGGGACGCAAGGCCTACATTTTGCAACGCTTGCAACCTGAGCATGCTCAATGCCTTCGGTATGGGGGCCGCTCATGGGGGCGGGGCGGACATTATCATCACCGGAGATTCTCAGAACGAACAGATTGCCTATACCGCCTGGATATGGTCAAATCCGCTAACGAAAAACCAAAAAATTTCAGGGACTTTCTCAAGCTTGCGGACAGCATTTCCCAGCGCTATTTCCAGCATCTTTTCGGCGAGGATAACCAGCATGATATCCTGCAACGCAGGGTGTTTTGCGATTTGCCGAAAGCACCATTGTTTTTTTCTATATATCATGACACAGAATATGCCGCCGGAGAGCATTGGGAATTTCTGACAGACTTTTTGGGGTTTTATTTTGACGACCTTATGTTCAGCTTTTCGGAATCCGACTGTGGCAACCCCTCCATTATGGCTCACATTCGCGGACTAAAGGTCGAGCGCCTATATGGCCGAAGCTATGCGAATGGCGTTGGTGAATATGCCGAGTTCGGCTTAAACATCATGCGCCAAAAAGATTTTCCCGAACACCTCATCGAATGCATGGCGGAGCGGTTTAAAACTGATTCTCACATTGAGAAGTTCCGTGTCGATATTGATCTCTTTACGCAAGACTCTTTTGCGATCAGCGAACAGAATCTGGTCTGCCTCGTCCATTCCCCGTTCACCGATGGGGGGAAAAGACTACATACATACCTGAACAGCGAAGCGCCCGGACTGTTACGCCATGAACGCGATATTCACCGCCTGCTTGGCAACACTGCCAGCAATGCAAACACGGGACTGGCCGAACAGCTCCAGCAACTGAGCGGGCTGGAACTTATCCACCTTCGGGCCTGCTACAACAAGCCTCTGACCCCAAGCCTTCTTGAACCGAGTTCTGAGGGCAATGTGTTGTCTGCCATTCTCAAGCGGGATCCTCACAAACGGATAATCGTTACCCAGAAGTCACCCGGTGCGCCCGATGTTCCAGAAATGATCTCCGGCAGATAGTTGAGATTTATCATGGAAACATTTGTGCAAATCGGTGCCTCCCGCGATGGTCTGGATCTCTATCTGAATGCCGCGCGAAGTCATGGTTTGCATTCAGTGCTCGTGGAAACAGAAGAATTTCTCAATCATCGCAAGCACCATGGCTTCCCAGAATTTGATTTGGAAATCGCCGTTGATAGACCAGAGGATACAGCCTGTGTAGAGCAGGCATTGTCAAACACATTGAAGGCACAGGCTCACCTCGTGCTAGCAGGTTTCGAAGTTTGCACTCCGTGTGCATTCGCATTAGGACAGAAGTGGAATCGCGTGCCGAGTTTCAAGTATCAACACATCCAACCGCTCAATAAAGGCGTGCAACGAAGTGAGTTGAAAGCGACGAAATCCGGTGTTTATCAACCGATCTTTGCTGCAATTTCCTCCTTGTGTGAAGCGGAGCAGGCCATCGAGGCCGTGGGGTTTCCGTGTGTTCTTAAGCCCGTTGATGCGGGCGGTGGGCTTGGCGTTAACGTTCTACATATGCCATCGGACACCGCTCAAGCCCTTGCCACACTTCAAGGCTTAAATAACTACGGCGGGACTCCTTTCCAAGGTTATATCGTCGAGAAATTCATTGAGGGTGATGAAATATCCGTTCAAGGTTTTTGTCATGGAGGGAAACTCATTGTTCTTAGCACTTGTCGGAAAATCATCTGTCCCTACCTTGATGCCTTAGGCGTGCGCGGCACGCGCGAAGCCGGGCATATTGCCTCTGCGGGCCTGCGTGCGCCCATCAGCTCAGAAACCGTCGAAGGGATCGTCACAGATTTCGGCTATGAAACAGGTGCGTTTCATATCGACTTCATTCTCTCTAAAGGCTCCCTCTTCTTCCTTGAAATGGGGTTTCGCCTATCCGGTTTGGGTGTGGCGGCTTTGTCGCAACAGGTGTCCGGCGTCAACTGGGGTGAGGCTGCATTTGCCGCTCACTATTCACCGAACGTTGCGCAATCCGTCATTAAGGAAAGCGACTTGTGCGTGGGGCAGATGACGTTAACGGAACCCGATCAGGTTAAACGTGCCATCTCCATGGCGCTTACCTTATCAAGCCTACACATAACCACGCACAATAATTCAAAGCAGGCGCAGGCGTCTGATCGCATGCGCTCGGATTTATCACGCCACGGTAATGTCATCGCAAAGGTCGAAATGACGGCTTCCGATAGCGCTCAAATCGAAGAATGCTTTCAGACCATCATTGCTGACACGGGCCGGGCCACATTTCAGACGGGAAGTCATCTATGTGCAGAATGATACTCGCTCATGGTGAATTTGATGTGTTGGACATCCTTCGGGCGGCGGTTCAAATGAGCCATGGCGAAACCGCTAGGCACAACTGCCCCATAAAGGTTCATCCAAACGGATGGGGGGGAATCTGGTGCAACGAGCATGAGCCGGATGGGTTTTCGACCTATCGCAGCACAAAGCACCTGACAATAGAGGAAGGGGTCGAGGCGCTAAGCGGCGTTCAATCCAATTTTGTCGCACTCCATGCTCGCCATGCAACGGTGCCGAAAAACCAAGGCGTTTCCTATTCCCACCCCTTAGCCCATGACACGGCTGACACACGTTGGCACCTGATGCACAACGGTTACCTGCCGACTGTTTATCAGAAGCTTAGCCTTGAGGAATCCAGTTTTGATTCCGCCGAATATATTGCCTATGTGGCCCCCAGCACCGGGAACGACCTGAGGCCCAAAATTCTCAACGCCAAACTCGAAAGCCTGAGCCCCGGCGGAAATTCTGGAAATGCATTCTTCATCAACCGGCGTAGGGCCTATGCCTATCAATGGTATCCCGAGGATAGCCTTTTGGAGAGCTACTTCACGCTATTTAGGCTGGAGGTTGGCAATGCAACCATCGTTTCTTCGGAACGCATCCCCGGCCTAGCGCAAGCACATCGTTGGGATGCCCTGCAACGTGGGGATCTCATTGAATTTGATATGACCTAATACATCATTTGGAGGCGTTAGATATGAACCAATCGGCACAAAACTGGAATGAAATTCGCTTTATTGCTCCCGATGACGGGCCGGAGCCAGGGCTGCAGCAACAACTCATCGACGGCAGCCTATCCCTTGCCGTAATTCGGGATGCAATCCCCCAATCCATGATAGACGAACTTGTGCAGGAGCTAGCGGAAGTAAGGTCACACGTTATCGTTTCGCCGTATATCAACGGTGCCTTGACGACGTTTGGCCCTTATTTGGCCCGCTACCTAAATGATCCTAAGAATTATTTCGACCTTGCCGGGGAAACTGAAAAGGTTATGCCTTCAAGCGCCCGCAAAATCGAGGCTCACGTCTATGATTTGGTGCAAAAGCATCTTGGCATTGAGAGTCTAACTGTCGCCATTGATTCAGACTTTGGCCCTTACTCCAGCATCATCCTGAGGATCCATGGTGATGGCGTGGCCAACCCCCTACATACCGATCATATGAAGCGCGACGCGGCCAAGACCTCGCTTGCCCTGAAGAACCTGGACACGCAGCTAAGCTGTGTCGTTTGCCTTCAGGAATGCTCAGGCGGTGGGCACTTGCATCATTACAACAAGCTGTGGGAAGCCAGCGATGAAATTCACAAAATTGATGATGGGCTTGGCTATCACCACACTGCCGTTGAAAACGTCGAATCATGCGTATTTAAGCCCAAAACAGGTGACGTCTATCTGCTGAACCCAATCTACTTTCATGAAATTGATCAGGTGTCCGGCCCTGATCGTATCACCATGGGCTTCTTCTTCGGCTATCTAAATAACGATTACGAACATGCCGTTTCGTGGAGTTAACTGCTATTGATAGGATGTCACACATGACTGAAGTGCTTCATAAAATTACCTCGCTGCTAAACGCTCATGATATTTCCTTTGAACTTATCGAGCATGCGCCCGAAGGTCAGACGGATATCGCAAGTGAAATTCGTGGCCACGCTCTGGAAGAGGCGGCCAAAGCAATTGTCATGGAAATGCGCACCGGCAAAAAAATCAAGCAATACGCCCTTGCCGTTGTCCCAGGGCACATGCGAGTTAACTTCGAGGCCGTCGCAAAATTCTTCGGGATGAAGAAAGCTCGTATGGCACCAATCGAGATCGCAGAAGCCCTGACAGGCTGCATCATGGGGGCGGTTCCGCCCTTTTCCTTTCACGATGGCATGACCGTGATCGCCGACAGCAGTCTCAAGGACGTTGGCAGGATTTTCTTCAATGCTGGCAGCCTGAACAGCTCGATTACCATGAGTTCTGTAGATTATCTCGCCGTGGAGAACCCGGTAATAGCTTGCATATCACATTGAGCCTAAGTCTGTGGTGCCGCGTTAGGGTTGTGACGGTGTGTCTATTATGAGTTGATTATAGTTTGGATATTGCCATTATAGTTAGCGTCCATGCTGCCAGCTATTCTCTTGAGTTGCCACGAAGGGTTCCACCATGCCGTTCCGTCATGTGATGCTAGCCTGTTTGGTCGCCATTGTTTGGGGGCTGAATTTTGTTGTCATCAAGATCGGTCTGGAGAGCTTTCCGCCATTTCTTTTTTCAGCTCTTCGCTTTCTTTGTGCCGCCTTGCCCGCAGTCTTCTTCGTAGCTCGGCCCAAAGTCAGTTGGAAGGCCATCGTCCTGTTGGGCCTGATACTTGGCGTCGTAAAGTACAGCTTGATGTTTTTGGGAATCGACGTCGGAATGTCGGCGGGACTTGCCTCCTTGTTGATACAAGCACAAGTTTTTTTCACCGTTCTGATCGCCATCATCTTTGTCGGGGAGAGGATGTCCCCGGCGCAAGCCATAGGACTATTTATTGGCTTAAGCGGATTGTTCCTCATTGGCTATGAGGCGAATGGCGAACTCTCCATTGTGCCATTCTTGCTGATAATGGGTGCCGCTATCGCCTGGGCGGTGTCTAACACGCTGCTTAAGCGGCTTGGCTCCGTAAACATGTTTTCCGTTATGGTCTGGATGAGCCTAGTTCCCATCATACCGATGCTTCTGATGTCCGCCGTATTCGAAGGGCCTGACGCGATGATGCTGGCTTGGGATGGTATTAGCTGGATCAGTATCGGAGCCGTCATCTACGTTTCGTTGATAGCGACGGTGTGGGCGTTCTCCGTATGGGGTCGCCTTCTGGCTGAGCACCCCGCCGGATCGGTTGCCCCGTTCGCCCTTTTGGTTCCTGTCGTTGGAATGTTTTCGTCCGCCATATTACTTGACGAAACCTTCTCCGACATTGAGATCGTCGCCTTCGCCTTCATATTTTGCGGCTTGCTAACCATTGTGTTCGGCAGCAGGCTGGTCGTCATATGGAGCATTTTGGTTCAACTTCCAAACGGTCGCCTATCAAAAACACCCTTGATTTCTGCGCTCGTGCATTACGCCAAGCACCGACCAAAGTAAAGATGCAGGGTGTTCTGAAGACATTCGGGTTATTCCGCCTCTCCTGCAATAATTAGCCCGCCACCTTGTCGATCTGTGAGCCTATCCCCAAGAAAACTATCCTGCTGGATGCTACTGGTGACGAGTATTTTGCAAATCAAGATGGTTGCGGGCTGACGTGAGACCCGAGTTCCCTCCAGTTATGGGTAGAGCCCGGTTTCAAAACATTGCCCCATATCGGCTTGATCGGCAAACTCGGCTGGCGTCGCCCCACCGTGAGCGGAATGTGGCCGGTGATGATTGTAATCAAACTTCCAGGCCGCCAGCACAGCCCTGGCATGCCGCACCGACGAGAACAGTGTCTCGTTGAGGCACTCGTCACGCAGTCGCCCGTTGAAGCTTTCCACGAAGGCGTTCTGCGTCGGCTTTCCTGGTGCGGTGTAATGCCATTCGATGTGGCGGTCTTGCGACCACTTGAGGATCGCGATGCCGGTCAGTTCGGTGCCGTAGCATATCTGGAACTCAGCCTATGAGGTACGGTTGTAGCCTTATTTATCCGCAGTGAGCGTTAGCGAACGGAGGATAAATAAGGCGGCCATTGTCACACCGAATAGTCCGTGGAAGCCCCCGCCATTCGATGATCCGATCATTCTTGCAAGATCACAAATCCGGATGGGATCAGTTGATGGCCTTGGGTAAAGAAACATTCCCGTCGTTTGAAGATTGGACAGCTCAACAGGGGTAGTCAGAACCATGTCTATAGACAGCATCAATTCGGCAGCGTCCACAACGCACGCCGCGCACCATGCAGGCAGCAAACCCCCGGCGGGTCAGAGGGATAATGCCCCCACTTTTCAACAGCGCTAAATGCCCTGCTATATGCAATTCCAGATCATCCGCACCGCAAACCAGGTCAAAGCCGCCATCGTTGCTCAGCATGCACGGGTAGACGACGTGCGGCTCGATGAGAGCGAAATCCTGATTGAGGCAACTCTGAGCGAAACGATCAAAAAGGGATCCATAGCGTGGGCCTTGAGGGTAAACCCCGATGCCAAGACGGTGTGGCTGTACCTGGACCGGCTTGCCGGGGGGCTTCCATCTCACCCGGTGTCACGATCCGGCATCGGCGTCGCATCCTGTTGCCGGGCTGTCCGGTATTGTGGGACCCCTTCAAAACATGCTCTAATAACAAGCCCTTTGTGAGACAGAACGGCGAGTTTCTTTGATCGGATAAATCAAATGCCCGATGAAAAACCCGATTTTACCGATGAGCACGGTGGGTTCGCCGCAGCGCAAACGGATCCGCTGATACGCGTTCTCCATACGATAATCCAGTATGCAGTCCGCGTATTGGCGGTACTCATGGTGTTGGTCATATTGTGGGGAATTGGTGACGTCGTCTGGATCTTGTATCAAAAGCTGGCTGAGCCGCCGATTATGTTGCTCAATATCGGCGATATTTTGCAGACCTTCGGGGCCTTTCTCGCGGTTCTCATTGCGATTGAAATATTCATAAATATTACCGTCTACCTCAGGGAAGATGTGATCCACGTAAAGCTGGTGGTCGCGACAGCCCTGATGGCCGTCGCGCGAAAAGTCATCGTCTTCGATTTCAAGGAAATCGGCTATGAATATGTCGTCGCCTCGGCCGCCGTGGTGCTGGCGCTGGGCATCACGTACTGGCTGGTTGCCAAAAAGCTTTAGCGTTCCCTCATCGTTTTCGACTGCATGTGAGATCGGTAGCGTCGGGTCGCCGCCTTCTCCAGTTCCACAAGGATGAAAAGGCCGAGAGCGAACAAGACGATCCGGGTCCAGGCTTCGATCTCAATGGCCGTGCTGTGAAAAAGAACCTGCATGACCGGCAGGTAAGTAAAAAGAAGCTGAAACCCGACGACGAGGACAACGGCGATTAACACGGGGCGACTTCCCAAGAGGCCATCGCGGGTCCACGACTTATCGGTGATCCGGCGACAATTGAAAAGATAGGCGATCTCGCCTGCGACGAGGGTGTTGACCGCGACAGTGCGGGCCGTTTCCAGGCTTGCACCGAAGAAAAGTTCCCATTTGAACAGCCCGAAAGTTCCAAACAAGAGCAAAATCGATACAAACGCGATCCGCCATGTGAGGAATGCTGATAAAATCGGTGCGTTGGGCGAACGGGGGGGACGCGCCATGACACCGGGTTCCGTCGGTTCAAACGCGAGGGCTATGCCCAAGGTAACCGCGGTAATCATGTTAACCCACAGGATTTGCACCGGTGTGACGGGAAGCGCTTGGGCGAACAGGACTGCGGCGAGGATGGTCAAGGCCTCACCGATACTTGTCGGCAGAAGGACGAGGATGCTTTTTGTCAAATTGTCGAAGACGGTCCGGCCCTCTTCCACGGCATGTATAATGGACGCAAAGTTGTCGTCGGTGAGAACCATTTCAGCCGCTTCTTTGGCCGCCTCAGTGCCCTTGCGGCCCATGGCAATTCCGATATCGGCACGCTTGAGAGCCGGCGCATCGTTAACACCGTCCCCCGTCATCGCCACAACATGGCCTGTGGCCTGGAGTGCACGAACCAGCCGCAGTTTGTGTTCCGGAGTGGTTCGCGCAAATATATCCGCGTCATTTGCGGCGGCCGCAAATTCGTCCTGTGACAGCGCGTCAAGGTCTTTGCCCGTCAACACGCGATGACCCTTGCCAAGGCCGAAATGCGCGGCAATTGCGCGCGCCGTCGTCGCATGGTCTCCGGTGATCATCTTGACTTGAATGCCAGCATTTTGGCATATGTTGACCGCTTCAATGGCGTCGCTCCGTGGGGGATCAATCAGGCCAATCATGGCGATCATGGTCAGCCCGCTCTCAACATCGTTGAAACGCAGGTTTTGGTGTTCGGGTTCGGTTGAGCGACACGCGATCGCAATAACGCGTTGTGCTTTTGACGCCAGGGCTTCGATCCGTTCGAGCCAATACGCAGCGTTGAGCGGTATGTCCGCGCCATCGCTCCGCTGAAATGCGCACATCTCGAGAATTCGCTCCGGTGCCCCTTTGGCATAGATGTAGCCGTGTCCCTCATGGTCGTGATGAAGGGTGGCCATGAATTTGTGAACGGATTCAAAAGGGATAAGATCGGTACGCGGCTGAGACCGCCGTTCGAAGGCGATATCAAATTTCGCCTTCATTCCCACCGCCAATAAGGCACCATCGGTCGGGTTTCCATGCAAATGCCAGCCACCCTCGGACAAGGTCAGTTCGGCGTCGTTGCACAGGACCGCCGCTTGAGCGGCTGCGCCAAGATCAGGGTATTGGCCGGCGGTCACCGGTTCGTCATCAATTTGAAAGTCTCCAACAGGGTCATATCCACTGCCCGTGACGGTATAAAATTGACGCGCCGTAATGATCGTTTGGACCATCAGTTCATTCCGCGTCAAGGTGCCCGTTTTGTCGGAACAGATCACCGTTACCGAGCCCAGTGTCTCGACAGCGGGCAGTCTGCGAATAATGGCATTGCGCTGCGCCATGCGCGTGACACCGATGGCCAGGGTGATCGTCATAACGGGCGGCAGGCCTTCGGGAATGGCCGCCACGGCGAGGCCGACGGCGGCCATGAATATTTCGTTGAGAGAGTAGTCGTAAACATACAAGCCGAATATTAAAGCGGCACCGGCAACGGTCAGGATCGCCAGTGTTAGCCAACGGCTGAACACGGCGATTTGACGCAACAAGGGGGTCATGAGAGTTTGCACTTCTGTCAGCATGGAACTGATCCGGCCGATCTCGGTATGGTCGGCGGTCTCGACGGCCACGCCAATTCCCTTGCCGTAGGTGACAAGGGTTCCCGCGTACGCCATGGGGGTGCGGTCTCCCAGATCCGTATCCGGGGCGACCGGTTCGGTCGCTTTTTCCACGGCCTCGGACTCGCCGGTCAATGCCGATTCTTGAATTTGAAGGCTCTTGGTCTCGAACAGGCGAAGGTCGGCGGGCACCCGGTCGCCAGATTGAAGCAGCACGATGTCACCCGGCACCAGGGTTTCGGCTGGGATATCCAGGGATTTGTCGCCGCGCCGCACGCGGGCCTGCGGTGAAAGCATGTCGTGGATGGCCTCGAGGGCTTTCTCCGCCTTGCCTTCCTGGATAAATCCGATGATTGCGTTGATGATCACCACGCCTACGATGACGCCGGTATCGATCCAATGGCCAAGGATCCCCGTCACGACAGCGGCACCGATGAGGACATAAATCAGGACGTTGTTGAACTGTTCTAAAAATCTGATGATCGCGCTGCGCGACTTGGGCGGGGGCAATTTATTGGGCCCACACTCCGCGAGGCGCTCGCGCGCTTCCCGGTCCGTCAGGCCGCTCAGTCTGCTCTTGCGGCGCTGCAGGGTTGCCCCGACCGAAACCGCGTGCCAAGGCTGTTTCCTGGGCTGTCTGGCTGATCCGCTCACTGGTTTGTCGGTTGGCTGCAGAACCGCCATAACTGTTCCTTTGTCTTCGTAGTGCAGGGCTATTTCGGTGCAATTGCGGTCTTGGATTACGGTCTTGGTTTAGGGGCGTTGGACTTTGACGCAATGACGGCGCGTGCGCCTTGACCCGCGCCGCGGTGGCGGATCAGAGATGATCCATATGCTCTGGCGATGTGCTACAATCAATGCATGTCCATGTTAAAAACAAGGTACTGGCATAAACTGGACGATGGAAGAGTCCAGTGTGATGTTTGCCCGCGTCGTTGCAAAATTCACGAAGGGCAAAGGGGGCTTTGTTACGTCCGCGCCGTCGAAGACGGCGAAGTGATTTTAACGAGCTACGGCAATGCCAGTGGATTTTGCATAGACCCCATCGAAAAAAAACCGCTGAACCATTTTTTGCCCGGCACCCCGGTATTCAGTTTCGGCCAGTTTGGCTGTAATCTTACGTGCTCTTTTTGCCAAAACTGGGATATTTCCAGGGCCACACGCGATCGTCCAGACCAACACGGCATTTACACACTCAAAAGTGAGCGTGAAAAAATCATTAAAGCCAATAGGTTGGCGGATGGGGACTTCAGTCAGAACGAGGACATTTCCAAAGCCCGCTCGTTCGATTCTATGGCCGCCTACGTATCGCCGCAAGCCATTGCCCAAACGGCACGCGCGCACGGCTGTAAAAGTGTCGCCTTTACCTATAACGATCCGGTGATTTTCCTGGAATATGCGGTCGATACGGCCAAGGCGTGTCATGCGCTGGGGGTGAAGACCGTGGCGGTGACGGCGGGCTATATTGCGGATGCGCCCCGGCGTGAATTTTTCAGCCACATGGATGCCGCCAATGTCGATTTGAAGGGTTTTAGCGAAGGGTTTTACCAACGCCTGTGTTCGGGTCATTTGCAAGATGTGCTCGACACGCTGGTGTATTTAAAGCACGAAACCGATGTGTGGTTTGAAATCACCACCTTGTTGATTCCGGGCGAAAACGATCATGCGTCGGAAATCGACGCAATGACCAGGTGGGTGGTGCAGGAACTGGGCGTGGACGTGCCGATGCATTTCACCGCGTTTCATCCCGACTGGAAAATGCGCGACCGCGCCGACACGCCCCCGGCGAGGTTGTCCAGGGCACGGTCCATTGCGCTGGGCAACGGGGTGCGTTATGCCTATGTCGGAAATGTTCATGATCCCAAAGCCGAAAGCACCTATTGCCACGGCTGTGGGGAATGTATAATCGGGCGCGATTGGTATGTGTTGTCACATTGGAATATTACCGAAGACGGTCATTGCGCCACCTGCGGCACGTTGTGTGCGGGGGTGTTCGATGGCCCGGCCGGGGATTGGGGTGCAAAACGTCAGCCGGTGGACATGATAAATCTTGAAAAGAAGTAGACCACGATGACGCGTCGGCACCTTGCCATGGCCTTGAAAATAATTGTCTCCGTGACCTTGGTCGGGCTGCTGATGCGCGCGGTGGGGGCGGGCGATGCGGTGGACCGCATGGCCGAACTGCGCCCGCAATGGATGGCGCTGGCGGTTTTGTTGGGGGTGGTCCAGGTGGCTCTGGGGGGACTGCGCTGGCGGGCCGTATTGGTGGCCATCGGTGCGCCGATGGCGTGGCGGAAGATGGTGCGTTTTTTGTATATCGGGGCCTTTTTCAATCAAACCTTGCCGTCCTCGGTGGGCGGCGACGCGGTGCGGGGGTATTTGGCCTACCGGGGGGGGTTGGGGGTTGGCCCGGCGGTGAATTCGGTGATCCTCGACCGTGTCGCCACCGTGTTGGCGCTGGCGATTTTGGTTGCGGTGATGACCCTGTTTGGCACGGCTGCAGTGGATTTGGGCGTTTGGTTCGTCCGCGTGGCGTGGATCGTTTTGGCCTTGGCGATGGTCGGCATCCTGGGGTTGATGGTGATGGACCGTTTGGTGTCCAGGCTGCAACGGTTTCGCCTGGCGGTGGGGCTTGGGGTGTTGGCCGGGGACGCCCGGCGGACCTTTTTACAGCCGCTTCAAACCACACGGGTGATGGGCTGGTCGATTTTGGGCCATGTCAATTTGTCGCTGATCGTCTTTGTGCTGGCCAAAGGGCTGGGGGTGGAGGTCACGCTTATCCAGTGTTTGCTGTTGTTTCCGCCGGTTTTGTTGGCGCAAACCTTACCCCTTTCGGTGGCCGGGTGGGGGGTCCGCGAAGGGGCCATGGTGGCGCTGTTTGGCCTCGTTGGGGTCGGTGGGGACAGCGCCCTGGCGATTTCGATTTTGTACGGCCTGGTGATGATCATCGTCAGCTTGCCCGGGGCGGCTTTGTGGCTGGGTTCGGGGGCAAAAACCATCCATGGGGCGCAAGCTTTTGCCAAACGCTGACCATTTGGGCTTTTGCGTTTGTCGCCGGGCTTGTTAGAGTGCTGGCAACCTGTTCAAAAGCATCCCATATCCGGGATGGCTTGTTTCCTTTTCGAATTCGGAGTTATCCATGAAGATCTCGTTCGCCAATCTGGCTGTTCCCAAATCCGGTGCCGTTGTCGTCGGCGTTCTTGAAGGCCGCACTTTGACCGCCAGCGCCGCGGCTCTGGACGCGGCCACCGATGGCGCGATTGGGCGCGCGATCAAGGCCAGCACGTTTAAGGGGTCGAAAAACCACAGCCTGACTGTCCTGGTGCCAGGCGTGCGATTGGCGCGGGTGGTGTGCATGGGCTTGGGCAAGGCCAGGGACCTCGACGATTTGGCGCTGCAAGCGCTGGGCGGGCGCATTGTCGGGGCGTTGAAATCCCACGTCAGCACCGTCCAGGTGTTGGTGGATGAGGTCGAGGGTTGCGATCTTAAATCCGCAGAAATGGCGGCGGAAATGGCTTTTGGAATGCGTTTGGGCGCCTATCATTTTGATAAATACAAAACCAAAAAGAAAGACCACGACAGCACCAGGCTGACCCAAATCAAGTTCTGTTGTAAAAACTCAAGTAAGGCCAAAACTCTTTATGGTTCCCACGAAAAGGTCGCCGACGGGGTGTTTATGACCCGCGACCTGGTGTCGGAACCGGCCAATGTGATGTATCCGGAATCCCTGGCGAACGAAGCCAAAACGCTGTCCAAATTGGGCATCAAGGTCGAAGTTCTGTCCCAGGCGCAGATGAAGCGTTTGGGCATGGGGGCTTTGTTGGGCGTGGCCCAGGGCAGTGCCCGGGAACCGAAACTGGTGATCATGCACTACACCGGAAAGCCCGCTGTGGGCAAACCCCTGCGCAAGGGGGCGAAGGCGGGCAAGGCCGATCAACCGGTGGCGTTCGTCGGCAAAGGGGTGACGTTCGATTCGGGGGGGATCTCAATCAAACCGTCGGCCGGCATGGAAGACATGAAATGGGATATGGGCGGTGCCGGGGTGGTGATCGGCCTGATGAAAGCTTTGGCCGGACGCAAAGCCAGGGTCAACGCCGTCGGGGTGGTCGGCCTGGTTGAAAACATGCCGTCGGGAACCGCCCAGCGGCCCGGTGATATCGTCACCTCCATGTCCGGGCAAACCATCGAAGTGCTCAACACCGACGCCGAAGGGCGGTTGGTGCTGGCGGATGCGCTTTGGTACACCAAGGAACGCTTCAAGCCCCACACCATGGTCGATCTGGCGACCCTGACCGGCGCGGTGATGGTCGCGCTGGGCACCCATTATGCGGGGCTGTTTTCCAATGATGACGACTTTGCGTGGGATCTGATCAAGGCCGGACGCGAGGTTGATGAACGGTTGTGGTCGTTGCCGTTGGGCCGTGCATACGACAAAATGATCGATTCGTCCGCCGCCGATATGCAAAACATCGGCGAGCGTTGGGGCGGCAGTATCACCGCGGCGCAGTTTCTCAAACGGTTTGTCGGCGACACCAAATGGGCCCACCTGGATATTGCCGGGGTGACGTGGTCCAAATCCGCCACCCCCGTCACGCCCAAGGGCGGCACCGGGTTTGGCGTGCGCCTGTTGGACCGCTGGGTGCGCAACACGCTGGAAAAATAGCTCCGATGACGGAGATTGCCTTTTATCACATGACCCGTTCGCCGCTTGAGACCGTTTTGCCCAAACTTTTGGATAAAACGATCCAGGCGGGAAAACGTGCGGTGGTGGTGGTCGGTTCGCGCCAACGGGTTGAGCCTTTGGTCGAGGTGTTGTGGAGTTATGATCCAGGGTCGTGGCTGCCCCACGGTTCAATGCAGGACGGTCACCCCGAACACCAACCGGTGTGGTTGACGGATGAGGATGAAAACCCCAACGGGGCGGACTTTTTGTTTTTGGTCGACGGTGGTCACAGCACCCGGGTGGCGGATTTTGAACGCTGTTTCGAAGTGTTTGATGGCACCAGTGCGGCCAGCGTGACGGACGCGCGCGCGCGCTGGTCCAGGCACAAGTCTGCGGGACATGACCTGACCTATTGGCAGCAAACAGACGGCGGTGAATGGCGCAAAAAAGGCCCCCAATAGCGCGTCGCATCCACCGGGTTCAAGACCAGAAACGCAACACGAACAAAGGCCCCGGATTTTTTATCGCGGGTTTATCGCAGGCGCTTCAGCACACGGTGGTTCTCAGGCCGTTGGCCGTTGCTTATAAAGCAGAGAACACAGGTGACAGTTGGATAACTTGTATAATTTTTTCGGCTGTGATAGCGTTTCTCACTGTTTTTGGGGGAGTAGTCTTTAATGTATCTGGTGGGTTCTCTGGTTTTTACTTTTGCGTAAAAACCCCTATTGGGAAAGGCTTGCACGTGGCAAGAAGGGCTTTCCAGGAAGGATTCGCGTCACCCCCTCGTTACGGCCTCTTTGCACTTGCGAAAACCTTCGCATGATGTTGGGTGCTTGCGAAAACCTTCGCAAGACATGGGTCGGATCCGAACTGGCGCACACCCTCTCTCCATGAGGCGAGGGGGCCGGACAGAGAGGGAATGTTAAAATGGTCTACACAAACAAACATCCTGCCCTGCTGATTATGGGCTTTATCTTTATTGCGATCGCTTTTTTGGCCGATAGCGGCTCCATGAGCAGCTTTATCAGTTTTCTGAGCGCCAAAAAATACGTCGGTGAAATGGTCGACATGGGATACGCCTTCGGTGCCATCGGTGTTTTGGTCGGGGCCTGGCACTTGTGGGGGGAGCACAAGGAAGGCAGTGCGGATTATTATTTATCGTCGGTCGCGGGGGCCATTTTCATTTTGCTGGTGGCGATGCTGGTGCGCTGGTATGGCGCGCCGTTGATTGCCGTTGCCAGCAAATCCCTGGGCCCGGTTATGGGGGCGAAATACCTTCATCAGGTGCTTGGCCTGAACTATGTGGTCATTGGCATTCTTGCGGGTATCGTGATCGTCAACTTCTTCGGGATTCCCGCGTGGGCCGAAAACGGTGTCCGGCTGTCGCGTCTGGGTCTGAAGACCGGGGTGATTTTACTGGGCACCTTGTATAGTCTGGCAGAACTTCAATCCCTCGGAAAACTGTCGGCGACCATGGTGGGTTTCTTTGTCCTCGGATCTGTCGGCATGACCTTGTGGTTTGCGCGGAGACGAAAAATTCCCAACTCCATGGGCGGCGTGTTGTCGGCCGGGATGGGGGTTTGCGGTGTGTCGGCCACGGTGGCAGCGGCCCCCGTGGTGCAGGCCAAATCCGTGGAGATTGCCTATACCATCGGCACCATCCTGATTTGGGGTGTGGCCAGCATGTTCTTGTTCCCGGTGATCGGAAACATGCTCGACCTTGGTTATATCCAATTTGGCGCATGGGCAGGAACCGGTATTTTGAACTCGGCGCAGGTTGCCGGTGCGGCGTTGGCCTATCAGCCGGACGGCATTGAAACGCTCAAAGTCGCGGAAATTTTTAACATCACCCGGGTTTTGTTCTTGCCGATTATCGTGCTCTGGCTGGCCTTGTGGTATGTCAAACACGAAGGGGAAACAGAAGGTCAACAGGTTAAGGTTGGCTCTATTATTTTCGAAAAATTCCCGGTTTTCGTGCTTGGCTTCATCTTGATGTTCGCCCTGTCTTCGACCGGCGTTTTCGCCCCGGCCCAGCATTACAAGGGCAAATATTTTGACAACAACATCAAAGCCGAAAAGATGTTGAAGGAGGAACAGGCGGTCACGCTTGCAGCCGAGGCCTCCAAGTTACAGCGCGACGATCGGAAAGAAGCGTTGGCCAGTTTGATCGAAAACAGGAAAGTTATGACGATTGAGGTCGAGACCGTGCTTCGCGGCATTTATAACGCCAAGGTCCTGTCTTCGGATGCCAATAAGATCCTTAAAAGTTCGACCAAGGCGGTTCGTTTTACGGCCAAGAAAATTAAAGCATTCCGCCAGTGGATCACGCTTCTGTTTGCCTTCGGCCTGACCGGTTTGGGGATGCAGATCACCTTGTCTTCCATGAAACAGGCAGGGGGGCAGCCGCTTGCGATTGGTGCCGTCGTTGGCACCACCAAGGCGGTGTTGTCGCTGATTGTGATCATTTTGTTCGTTCGCGAAACCATTTAACGGGAGTATTTTACAATGTCTGACTCTCAAGATATCGACCTGCAGGAAGAAGCCGGTGCCAAGTTTCACCGGGGATCGGCACTGTCGATTTTCAAAAGTGATCGGAGGGAGGATTTCCTCGCCCTGGTCTTTGCCTTGGCCATCGCCTTGGGCGTTTACATTCTGGTTTGATGGTTGACGATGCTTGAGCGGTCTTCCCGGTGCCCGTCGTCGGCACCGGGATTTCCCTTGTCTTGAATTTACGGCTTTATTTACGGCCTTGGGGAATCTCTCAACGGGTGTTTGAGGGCCGGGCAGTGGAGACAATTTTTTATATGAACATCCGTTCCATCATTTTGGCCAGTCACGGCACCCCCGGGGCCAGAGCCGCCGAACACACGGCTATCGGCCTGGCTGCCGACAACAAAGCCTCTCTGTTTCATCTGCTGGTTGTTCCCGATTTTTGGAAAGGAATGATGGGGGATGATTGGCTGAACAACGCGGTTACACAAATACGCTATGGCGATTACGTTGAAAACCAATTGGTTGAAGAGGCCGTCGTCGAGGTTGAGCGTATTGGCGAAGCGGCCAAAAGCGCCGGCGTTGCCTGTCAAACGGTGGTCCGCCTGGGCAAGCCGACGGATTGCCTGGCCAAAATGTGCGCCGCCGGTGATTTTGATCTTGCGGTGATCGGTGCGCCGCGCCCCAAGGGCATGGAGGGGTATCGCTCACGCATGGTTTTGGACCCGCTGTTGCGTTCGGTGCATGTGAACCTCTTGATTATCCCCCATCCCGGCGCATGACGGAGCCGACGTCACCCGACCCGCAAGACACCGCCTGGGTCACCATCGAAACGCCTTACGACGGTGCGTGGCTGAGGGCCTTTCTGGATGATGTCGAGCGTGTCTACCGCATCAACCCGTTTATGGAATTCATGGAGTTCACCGCCCTGGCCGCAAACCAATTCCGTGTGAAAGCCAGGAACCTGAGCAACGCCAAGACCACCGAAACGCTGTTCACGGTCCAGCGCACGCCAACCGGTCTTGATGTCAGGTATGCGGACGGCCTGAAAACGGCCACGACATTTGAGATCGCGGAAACACCGGGCGGGACAGCCAAACTGATCATAACCGATCATTATGGTGGGACATCGACGCAAGAGCGCGAAAGTCGCCTTGACGAGGTCGATAAAAGTCTGGAGCAATGGGGCCACGGCATTTATCGCTATCTGCGCCTGTGGAAGAAATGGTCTGGCCTGCCCGGTTGGTCGTGGTACATGAGACGGGTTTGGCAAAGTATGAAGCCGATGGCGCGGCGCATCAGCTTTTTATTGATCATGATTACGCTTGCGGAATTCATCATTTTTCTGCTGATTTTCCTCGTGTTCTGGTTGGAACTCGGAAAATACGTGTAACCCCCCAGGCACGCGGATAGCCATTGAGCCGAAGTGAAGGTAAAGGGTGAAAGCCTCGACCCTGCTAGGCTTTTTTGTTCAAGGCATCTACGACCGGGCAGCTGGGGGCGTTTCCGCCTTGGCAAGCGGCGACGGTCCTGGACAGGGTGCGCTCCAGGCTTTGCAAATCGGCAATGCGCGCGCGCACCGCGGTGAGGTGTGACAGGGTGCGGTCACGAACTTCGCCACAGCTATAGCGTTCGCCGTCGACCAAACTCAGCAAGCCGCGCACATCGTCAAGGGTAAACCCCAGTTCCCGCGCGCGGATGATAAAGCGCAGGGTCTGTTCGTGGTGGTGGTCGTAAATCCGGTAGCCTTTTTCGGTGCGCGGCGGGTCGGGAAAAATACCGATTTTTTCATAGTAGCGCACCGTCTCAATATTGCATCCGGTGCGTTTGGCCAGTTCACCGCGTTTCATCACCGAGGTCCTGTCTGAAGGGGTATCCCAAGCGGGTAAAATAGCGCTTGATCCTGTATGAACTACAGGGGTTATGTTTTTCATGGTTAGGGACACCGATCAAGGAAAATAAACATGGCCATACCCGAAACTCAGCCGGTTGTCGCAAGCCTGACATCAGATGTTACACCGCAGGCCGAAGGCGCACGCAGCGATGCGCGCAAGCGGACATTGTTTGGCACGGGGAGTGTGCTCGGGGCGTTGTTTGCGTCGTCGTGCTGTATTTTGCCGTTGGTGCTGTTCAGTGTGGGCATTGGCGGGGCGTGGATCGGCAACCTAACGGCGATGTACCCGTACAAACCTTATTTTGTGACCATTTCGGTGCTGTTTTTGGCCGGGGGGTTCTATATGGCCTACCGCAAACCGAAAACCGTTTGTGAGCCGGGATCGTATTGCGCAACGGAGACCTCGAACGTGGTCTTGAAAACCACGCTGTGGGGATCGACCTTGTTGGTGATGGCGGCGTTGGCGTTCCCTTACCTGGCCCCTTATCTTTTGGATTGAAGGACTTTAAAAATGAAACAGGTCTTGGCAGGTGCCGTGATGGCGGTCAGTCTATTGGTTTCCGGGATGGCTTTGGCAGAACCCAAAACGGTGACTTTGGCGGTGGAAAATATGTACTGCCCGTCGTGTCCATACATCGTTAAAAAATCCCTGACCAGCGTCAAAGGCGTGACGGCGGTGGTGGTGTCGCTGGAACAAGAAACCGCCGTGGTGACTTATGACGATGAACAGGCCACCATCGATCAATTGACCGAAGCGACGTTCGATCGGGGTTACCCGTCAACGCTGGTTCAAAATTAATAACAACCCTATAAGATCAAAACTGGAATTGAACGGATGAACCAGGATTGCTGTTCCCCGACTTCCCAAGAGCCAGCTTCCAGGCCGCTGGCGGATCGTTATGACATTGCCGTAATTGGCGCGGGTTCGGCGGGTTTTTCCGCCGCGATCACGGCGGCGGAAAGCGGGGCCAAGGTCTTGTTGGTCGGATACGGGACCATCGGCGGCACCTGTGTCAATGTCGGCTGCGTGCCATCCAAAGCCATGATCCGCGCCGCCGAAGTGATCCATCACAGCAAAGCCGGACAGCGTTTCGCGGGGATTAGCACCAAGGCCGAAATTACCGACTGGGGTGCCTTGAGCGCGCAAAAAGACCAGCTGGTCGATCAATTGCGCCAAGCCAAATACACGGACTTATTGCCCGCTTACGATCATGTGACCTATGTCGGGGCTCAGGCCCGGTTGAGCGACGACGGGGTGGTGGTGGATGGTCGGCGGATTAAAGCCGCCAAGGTTATCATCGCCACCGGAACTTCGGCGGTGGCCCCAGATCTTCCAGGCCTTGACGAAGTTACGTTTCTCACCAGCACCGAAGCCCTGGACCTGAAAACCCTGCCCACGTCTTTGGTGGTGATGGGGGCGGGATATATTGGTTGCGAATTGGCCCAGATGTTTGCCCGCGTGGGCGTGCGTGTCCGCATGGTCTGTCGGTCGCGCCTGCTGCCCGACGCCGAACCTGAAATCAGCACCGCGCTGACGGGGTATTTCCGCGATGAAGGCATCGTGGTGGACGATGGTTTGGTCTATCAAAGGGTGGAAAATACCGCCGATGGGGTGGTTGTGCATGCGACCAAAGACGGCCACGACCTTGCCATTGGGGGCCAACAGTTGCTGATCACCGCCGGGCGTCGCCCCAATACCGCAAACCTCGGCCTGGAAGAGTGCGGGGTTGATCTGTTGCCCGGCGCAGGCATTCGCGTGGATGCCCACATGCGCACCACACGCGCGGGCGTTTACGCGGCGGGCGATGTGACCGGCACCGATCAATTTGTTTATATGGCGGCGTATGGGGCCAAACTGGCGGCCAAAAACGCCCTTGGCGACGACAGCCTGGTTTATGACAATTCGGCCATGCCGTGGGTGGTGTTTAGCGACCCGCAAGTGGCCGGGGTGGGGGTGAGCGAGGCGGCGGCCAAGGCCCAGGGCTTCGATGTCAAAACCTCGGTTCTTGATCTGCGCCACGTGCCCCGCGCGCTGGCCGCCAGGGACACCCGTGGGCTGATCAAATTGGTCGCCGATCAGGCCACCAACAAGATTATTGGCGCGCAAATTATGGCTCCCGAAGGGGCCGACAGCATTCAAACCGCGGTTATGGCGGTGAAATTCGGCCTGACGGTCAGCGATTTGGCGGACACGATTTTCCCCTATTTGACTACGGTTGAGGGCCTGAAATTGGCCGCGCAAACCTTTGATAAGGATGTCAGTAAACTGTCGTGCTGCGCGGGTTGATCAGTTTGGGGTGAAGCCCGCTTGAATGATCAGGTCGTGGATCTGGGTGCGCTCAAGGGTGGTCGGGGTGTAGGTGACGGTCGCGGATTTGGCGCTGTGCGATGCGTGCACCGTGCGGATCCCGGGATCTTTTGCCAACACTTGGGTCAAGCGGTCTTCACAGCCGCTGCAGGTCATGCCGTTGACGGTGATGGTAATGGTTTTTTCAGCCATGGGCGTGCTTTCCATGGCTTCGATGATCGAACAACAGGTTAAATCGCCCGTTCCAGGACACGCTTCGATCACCCGGGTCAGGGCGGTTTTGATTTGGCTGAGGGCGTCGATTTTGCGGTTGACGGCGGCCAGTTTGTCCACCGCGTGATCGCGAACATCGCCGCATTCGGCATCCGGGGTGGCGCGCAACGCCAACAGTTCGGAAATTTCTTTCAGGGCAAAGCCCAACTCTTGCGCGTGGCGGATAAAACGCAGCCGAGCGAGGGTTTCGGTGGGATACAGACGAAACCCGGACAGCGGTTTCAGGGGCTGAACAATCAATCCCTTGCGTTCATAAAAGCGCACGGTTTCAACGCCGACCCCCGCAGTTTCGGCGAGTTTTCCGATGGTCATGTCCGTTTTCATAGCGTGTCCCCGTTCCCCACATTAACAGCCGTTTTGAGCGACGCTGTCAATATGGGGGTGGAGATCGAAAAGACCAACGGGTTGGCTGGATTTGGTCTTATTCTTTGGCTTGTTCTTCGGCCATTTGCGTGGCCAAGGCTTGGCGGGCGCGATTTTTTTCCGGCCAGGTGCTTTTGATGTATGCCAGCGCGGCCCAAATTTGGGTGTCGTCGAGCATGTCGCGGAATGGCGGCATGCCGCTTTTAAAGCCCTTCAAGCCCAATGACGCGCCCCCGCCCTTGATGTAATTGAACAACACGCCATCATCATGGTGCCACGTGTGGCCGTCTTTGTTGTGCGGCGGGGCGGGTAAAATTCCGTCTTCGCCTTTGACTTGCCAGTTGGGTTGGCCTTCCAGGTTGACGCCGTGGCAACTGGCGCAACTTTGATTGTAAACAGCCATGCCGGTGGCGATCACCATAGGATCGGACTGGTTGACTTTCGGGTTACTTTGCCCAGGCCCAATGGTTTTGTAAGCAATCCCGGCAACCGCAGCGACGGCAACCAGCCCGCCGATGATGGTAACTTTTGTCGACATAAGAAATCCTCTCAAACAATTGGCATGGCAGAGCAACAGGTGGGGGTGGCCCCGTTCGCAGTGGCTGACGCGGCCATGATGACCGGATCAGTTTAAAGCAATCAACACGGCGGAAGTGTCTAAAGTATGTCGGAGAACATAAAAAAACGTAACAAGTGCTGACAAAGTTGGCGAATGTCACATTCTGGCACATTTTTTTGCGGCGGGTTGGTGCCTGCACATCAAAAAGCCGGAACCCGTTGGGGTTCCGGCTTGTGGTGGTGTTGATCTAACGTAGGGATACGATTTGGTGGGCGCGGTCCTCCACGGGAATTTCCGTGATGAGTTTGAGAGTTTTTTGGTCGACAACAAAGATTTTATCCGCCCCGGCGCTGGTGATGTACAGCTTGTTGGTGCCTTTGATGGTGGTCAGGTGATAAGGCTCAGGCGCCAAAGGTTCGCTTTTGATTGCGCCGGTGGCGATGGTGACGGCGACGACTTTATCCGTTTCACGGGCCGCGACGAACAAGGTTTTGTTGTCATCGGACAGATCGATACCGTGAATGTTGCCGCCGATGGTGAAGGTGTTGACGATGCTGGCGGACGGCAAGTCGATCATCGACACGGTGCCGTCGCCGGTATTGTTGACAAACAGGCTTTTTCCGTCGGTCGATAAAATCATGTGTTCGGGGCTTTCACCGACTTCGATGTTGCGGCGCACGATCCAGCGCTTGGTGTCCATGATGCTGACGGTGTTGTTGCCCGAGTTGCTGACATAAACGTAGTCGCTGTTCGGTGCGCCGACGGCATAGTTGGGCACCGGTCCGGTTCCCACTTGCCGGGTTTCAAAGGTGCTGAGGTCGATGATGCTGACACCGCTTTCGCCCGGGTGGGTGGCGACGGCGAATTTGTCATTGGGGGTGATCATGGTGTGGTGAACGGCACCGGGAACGGAAATGCGCCGGGCGATGGAATTGTCTTTGGTGCGGATGATGGTGAGGGTGCTGACGGCGGTGCCGTCGCCTGCCTGTTTGGCTTTGTGTTTCTTGCCACCGCCCATACCCATGCCCATGGCAGCGGGTTTTTTAATCTTGCCTGCGGTCATGTTCTGAGCAGCGGTCATGTTTTTGTTCATGCCCTGGTTCATGTTCCCTTGAGGCATGTTCCCAGGTGCCATGTTCCCTGGTGTCATGTTCCCAGGTGCCATGTTTCCAGGTGTCATGTTCCCAGGTGCCATGTTCCCTGGTGTCATGTTCCCAGGTGCCATGTTCCCTGGTGTCATGTTCCCAGGTGCCATGTTTCCAGGTGTCATGTTCCCAGGTGCCATGTTCCCAGGTGCCATGTTCCCTGGTGCCATGTTCCCTGGTGTCATGTTCCCTGGTGTCATGTTCCCTGGTGCCATGTTCCCTGGTGTCATGTTCCCAGGTGCCATGTTTCCGGGCGCCATGTTCCCAGGTGCCATGTTCCCAGGTGCCATGTTTCCAGGTGCTATGTTTCCGGGCACCATTTTCCCAGGTGTCATGTTTCCGGGGGGGATGGGGGGTTGAGCGGGAGCGTTCGGGTCGGTTTCATCCAGACTTCCGGCAATCAGAAAGCTGCCGTCGGAACTGCCCGCCAAGCCATGCGATTGGGTAATCGCCTTGATCGATCCGACCACTTTATCCAGTTCCGTGTCGATGATGACGACCTTGTCGGCGGATCCTAAGGGCACATAAACTTTTGGCGCGGCCAGTGCCGGGATGGCGAAAGACATCCCCACGCTCAGCAGCAGGGCGGTTGCGGTATTTGAGGTTTTCATCTGATCAATCTCCAAAGAAATGCATGCGGACAGGTGGTTTTTAAAGGGCTGGCGTGTTGCCAACCTTGGGCGTTCGGGAGAACATAGGCGCTGAGTGTGTTGCCAATGTGTCGGGTTAAGGGGCGTTTGGTTACACAGTTTGACGATTGACGGGGGTGTTACATTTTGTCACAGATTATGTGTGTCGCTTGACGACGGCACTTCTATACTGGTGGCTATGAAATCTGAACCGCACATTTTGATCGTCGATGATAATCGGGAAATCCTTGATTTGTTAGCGCGATTTCTGGTTAAAGAGGGCTACCGCGCGTCCACTGCGGCCGATGGTCGGACGATGCGCAAAGCCATCAAAGACGGAAAGATAGATCTGATTATTTTGGATTTGATGTTGCCGGGCGAAGACGGTTTGTCGCTGTGTCGGGCATTGCGGGCGGACTCCAACATTCCGATCATCATGCTTACCGCCAAGGGCGAAGAGATCGACCGCATCGTCGGTCTGGAAATGGGCGCGGATGATTATGTCGCCAAGCCGTTCAATACGCGCGAACTTCTGGCGCGCATGAAGGCGGTTTTGCGCCGCACCCAAAGTTTAACTCAGGGCCAGGATTTGGCGGGAATGTATCGTTTTGGCGGGTGGACGTTAAACACCACCAACCGGGAACTGGTCAGCGATGACAACGTGGTGGTGCCATTGAGCACCGGCGAATACACGCTGTTGAGCGTATTTGTCGAGCGCCCCAAACATGTATTGAACCGCAGCCAGCTTTTGGATTTGACCCGGGGGCGGACGTATGACTCGTTTGATCGCAGTATCGACACCCAGGTTAGCCGTCTGCGCCGAAAAATTGAAATTGATGCCAAAACCCCAGAATTGATCAAAACCGTGTGGGGCGGCGGGTATGTCTTTACCCCCGAAGTGACCCGTACATGAGGCGCTTTTTGCCCAAAACCCTGACCGGTCAAACGGTGTTGGTGTTGTTGGTCGGTTTGTCGCTGTCGCACATCATCAGCATGGCCATCTATTCATCCGACCGCGCCCAGGCCCTGAGCCAGATGGGCGGCCAGGGCACCGCGCATCACTTGGCCAATGTCGCCAAAATGGTTGATCAAATCCCATTGAATTTGCGCCCGTCTGTTGTCGAGACCATCAATCAGGACGGTTTCAAGGTGTGGCTGTCGGATCAAAGCCCCCTGACCCACGACCTGGCGCCCAGTCCCGATATCCAGTCGTTTCGCAATTATTTACATGACCAGCTGGGGGTCCCGGAAAAGCCGCTGTTGCATGTTCGGGTGCAAAACCCCAATCCGCACAAATCGGAAAATCAATTTTGGCACGGTATAACGCATTGGGCTCAAGGGGTTTCGGGGCACCATGAATTGCAGGTATCGCTGCGTTTGGGCGATATGAACGCCCCCGAACAGTGGCTCAATTTTGCCGTTAAAATTCCCAAATCGAACCCGTTATGGTCTTTGACGACGGTTTTTTCGATGTTGGCGATGGGCGTGACGGTGGTGATTTTATCCGTGTGGGCGGTACACCGGATGACCCGGCCCCTGCGCGGGTTTGCCAATGCCGCGACCCGTTTGGGTAAAGACGTGGACGCGCCGCCGTTGACCGAGGCCGGATCGGTGGAAATTCAAAATGCCAGCGCCGCGTTCAACGAAATGCAGGACCGGCTTAAGCGCATGATCGAAAACCGCACCCAAATGCTGGCGGCCATATCCCATGATTTGCGGACCCCGATCACCTTGTTGCGGTTGCGTTCGGAACTGGTGGCGGACGCCACCGAACGCGCCAAGATGCTGGCCAGTCTGGACGACATGGAAAAGATGATTTCATCGACCATGGATTTTGCCCGCCAGGACGCCAAGACCGAAGAGCGTCGCAAAGTCGATCTCACCGCGTTGGTGGCGTCAATTTGTGACGATATGTCGGATGCCGGGCATAAGGTGAGCTTCAGCGAGCCGGAAAAATGTCTTTATACATGCGCCACCTTGTCGTTGCGCCGTGCGGTGACCAATTTAATCGACAACGCGCTCAAGTATGGCAACACGGCGCGGGTGTCCATGCACCGGGGGGACGCGATGATTTATATCGGGGTCGAAGATGATGGCCCGGGCATCGAGGCGGCGATGATGGACGATGTGTTTCAGCCGTTTTTTCGTTGCGAGAGCTCGCGCAACGTGCAAACCGGGGGCACCGGATTGGGCTTGAGCGTGGTGCAAAGCGTGGCCCATGCCCACGGCGGGGAGATTTTTTTGTCCAATCGGCCGGGCGGCGGGCTCCGGGCGGAACTGCAACTGCCGATGTGAAGGGTTATTGTTGATGCGTGGCTTCAATGTTTTTTGCCGATATGGCATGTGGGCTGCGGCTATGGTTGTGGTTCCGGCGGTGGCGCAAGAAAGCCTTGGGGTGGGCAATTTTTCTGCCGGTGATCTCAGCGGCTGGCAGGAAAAATCCTTTCAAGGCAAGACCCAATACCAATTGACCGAAACCGAGGTCGGCACGGTTTTGCAGGCCGACAGTCAGGCCAGCGCGTCGGGGTTGTTTCGGGAACTGGAGGTTGATCTGCAAAGCACGCCCTGCCTGAACTGGACGTGGAAGGTCGACGCTGTTTTGGACGGTCTGGATGAAACCACCAAGGGGGGCGATGATTATCCCGCCCGGGTGTATGTGGTGTTTTCCACGGGACCGTTTTTTTGGAACACCCGGGCGTTGAATTACGTGTGGTCCAGCGGTCAGCCTCCGGGCAGCGGATGGGCCAATGCCTTTACCGAAAAATCGGTCAATGTCGCGGCCCAAAGCGGGACGGACAAAGCCGGCCAATGGGTGACGAAAAGCCGCAATGTTTGGGCAGATTACCGACGTTTTATCGGGACAAAAGTGGCCCAGGTCGAGGCCGTGGCGGTGATGACCGACACCGACAATTCGGGTCGGTCGGCGCGGGCGTACTACGGTGATATCCGTTTTGACGCAAGTTGTTAGGCAGGCTGTTGTTGGGGGGCTATTTCATATTTACGCCATTCGACCGACACCGCCCACAGCGTCAAAATCACCCCGATCAAGGCAACGTGAATGCGGATCGGATCAAAATAACTGAGCAGCAGTTCACCGCCGAAAACCAGCATTAAAATTTTATTGCAGATCGGGCAAGCCACGGCAATAAATCCGACAATACCACCGGTGTTTGCGGCCTTGTTGGAACAAAATGGGCGGCGGATGACCACGTAAAGCCCACTGATCACCGACAAAATCGCCAGCAACCCGGTCTCCCACCCGTCGGCCGGGATCATGCGGATGAAAATGGGGTTTTCCCACAGTGCGGCAACGGTCCCCAACAGGGCGAACATACCCAGCGCCACGGCGATGCCCGCCAGCCACTGTTTGGCGGTGGTTTGGCGGATGATGGCTTTGGCGATCATGATGGCCGGTTCCTTTAATCGTGCGCACGGCGTGACAGTATAGGCAATATCTTGTCGATAATGGGGCCAAAGGGTTCTTTTTTTGTCTTTGCACAGGTGCTACCGTCGGTTCTGCAAAGGGGATCTTCATGTCATTGAGTATATTTGAGCGCAAGCGTATTTTGGTGACCGGCGGGGCGGGGTTTTTGGGCTCGCACCTGTGTGAACGGTTGTTGCAGGACGGTCACGATGTGATCTGTGTGGATAATTTTTTCACCGGCACCAAGGATAATATCCAACACCTGCGGGACAATCCTCATTTTGAGTTGATCCGCCACGACATTACCTTTCCGCTGTATTTGGAAATCGAAGAAATTTTCAATTTGGCGTGCCCGGCAAGCCCCTTCCACTACCAACACGACCCGGTGCAAACCACCAAAACGTCGGTGCATGGGGCGATCAATGTTTTGGGGCTGGCCAAGCGGGTCGGGGCGAAGGTGTTTCAGGCCTCGACATCGGAAGTTTATGGCGACCCCCAGGTCCACCCACAAAGAGAAGACTACACCGGGTCGGTCAATCCGGTCGGCCCGCGGGCGTGTTATGACGAAGGCAAGCGGTGCGCGGAGACGCTCTTTTTTGATTACCACCGCCAATACAATTTAAACATCCGCATCGCGCGCATTTTCAACACCTACGGTCCCCGCATGCACCCCAATGATGGCCGGGTGGTCAGCAATTTCATTGTTCAGGCGTTGAAGGGCGATCCGATTACGATCTATGGCGACGGCCAACAAACCCGATCATTTTGTTACTGTGATGACATGATCGAAGGCTTTGTCAAAATGATGGCGGCACCCGATGAGGTCACCGGACCGATGAACATGGGCAATCCGACGGAATTGACCATTTTGCAATTGGCCGAAACCGTGATCCGCATGACCGGGTCGAAATCAAAACTGGAAATTCACCCCTTGCCCATCGACGATCCGATGCAGCGCCGCCCCGATATTTCCAGGGCCCAACGCGAACTGTCCTGGCAGCCGACGATTGCGTTGGAAGATGGCCTGGAAAAAACCATCGCTTATTTTGCCGATTTGAAGTTGGTCTAAAACGCCAAAGCACCGGGTGGGGCCCATTTTTGGATCCGGTTGTTGGCGAAGTCGGCGGCGAATACGGTACCGTCTGTGGCGACGGCCACCGCGGTGACATAGGAAAATTGCCCCGCTCCGCTGCCTTTTTTGCCAAAGGAGGTCAGAAAACGTCCGTCGGCGGTGAACTTTTGGATCCGGTTGTTGTAAAAATCGGCGACAAACAGGTTGCCTTTGGGACCGAAGGACAAACCGGTCACGGTGGCGAACCAACCGGGGAACGGGCCGTAAATGTTGGTTGCAAATGGGCCGCCCCATTTGGTGATCAATGCACCACCGGGGCCAAACACCTGTATCCGGTCATTGTACCCGTCGCCGACAAACACGCGTCCATCGGCACCCAAAGCCACGTCTGTGGGGTAGTTGAATTCGCCGCCCGCCAGGCCCACCGTGGCGGTGGTGCCCCATTGGCGCACAAAGGTGCCGTCGGCCGTGAGGTGCTGAACACGTTGATTGTAAAAATCGGCAACAAACAGGTCTCCGTTGGCGGCGATGGCGATGCCGCCGGGGGCCTTGAATTGGCCCGCATCGCTGCCGGGGCTGCCGATGATCCGCCGTGAGGTTCCATCCAGGGAAAACACCTGAATGCGGTCGTTCCAAAATTCCGTTACGTACAGTTCATTGGCGAACACCCTGAGATTCATCGGTCGGCCGAGATCGCCGACTTTGTCGCCGGGCTGGCCGAATTGGCGTTTGAAATTTCCGTCCGTGTCAAAAACCTGGATGCGGCCATTGCGGGAATCGGCAACGAACACTTCGCCGTTTGCTACGGCCAGGCCAGTGGGGTCCTTGAATTGCCCGGGGGCGCTGCCTGTGCCGCCCCAAGCCTGGACGAAGGTATAGTCCGGTTCCACGGCTGAGGGCACAAACGCCAGCCAGGTGGCCATCGCAGCGATCAGAACAAAAACACTCATGGCGCCGATAACCTTCAAAAAAACACGCTTCATCGCGAACCCATATTGGCTGATTAAAAGGAAAATTTGGTCGACAGCTTAAAGCGATAATCGGATGTGGGCTGGGGGCCGTTGAGATCCTGGGCGAGCGGCAGCTGGATGCCGGCGGTCACCGCAGCGGTGCGGTAGGTCCAAAAAATTCCCGGCGTGATAAACGCTTCCCAACCCCCGGTGTCGGCGACGGAAAGCCCGCGCAAACTGTCGCGTCCGGATTTTTCCCAGTTGAGTTCCAGGAACAACACGGTGTCGGGCTCTTTATATTTGGTTAGCACCGGGCGCACCCCCGCGACCAGATCCAGCAGCACCGTGTTGCCTTTTTTCAAGCCCCCACCGCCTTCGCTGTTCAGCCGATACCGCGCTGCGGTGTTGTAATACCAGCGCCGCGATTCCAGGCCGTGTAAGATCCCGCCGACAACATCCGTCGAGCCACTGCCCAAACGAGGGCTTTTGCGGTCGCTTGCGGTCGCCAGCTTGACCTGAAACAGGCCGGTGGTTGAAAATTGTCGGCCAGGTTTGTCGATCCGTAAAAACCGGTATTTGGTTCCTAAAATTACATCGCCAACGCCCGATGAACGGCCGCGGGTGAAGTTTTTGTCGACCACGGGGATCTCGGCCTTGACGGTCCATGACGATGAAATGCCGTAAGCGTATTCCAGCGCCAATTCCTGTTCGGTTTCCTTGGTGCCCGCGCCACGGGCACGGTTGCGCCGGTATTGCAGCGCCACTTCTTGCCCCCCTTTGGCGGAAACATGTGCGCCGGGGGTGAAAATGGGTTCATGTGCCCGGGCCGGGGTGGCGCTCATGCTCACGGTGATGGTGCCAAGCCCGGTGAGCGCCGCTCCGACGAAGGTTTTTTTTAAGGTCATTGGGTGCTGCCGTTCGCGAACTTACGCAGCGTAAACCCGGCGTCGCTGACCGCTTGTTTGGCCACCGCCTGATCCAGGGTGGTGCCGGGTTTCATGGTGACAGAAACGACCCCTTGGTCGATCAAGATGTCGATTGCTTCGACATTTTTGAGGCTGCCAACCTGTTTTTCCACCCCGTAAGCGCAAAACGGGCAGGCCAGCCCATCAACGTAAAGTTTGTAAATATGCGACCCTGCCAGCGCGGGGGAGGCGATTGCAAGGCTCAACACGGCCCCTAAAATTGTTCTCTTGAGAACGCTCAACATGATGAATGCTCCGTTCGTTGCACCATATTTTTGCGCAGTTTGCAGTCCGTACCATGGTCTGGTGTCAATGCTAAAAATACCATTCAGGATCTTTGCAGACTATATAAGATGTGTGTATGACAATGTCGCCGTTTGCGATCCCCGTTAAAGTAAGGATAACACCATGACCGTCGAACTGTATTTGCGCGAATCCGCCCGGGCATTGGAGCGCACGGCAGACGCGTTGGCGGATGATCGGGTGGAACAGGCAATCGTGGCGATGACCACGGCGTTGTCCGTCGATAAAGCCATGTTGGTGTGCGGCAATGGGGGGTCGGCGTCGGATGCCATGCACATCACCACCGAATTGGTGGGACGTTTTTTGTTGGAACGACGCGCCTTGAAATGCATTTGTCTGTCGTCCAATGCCCCGGTGTTGACCGCGTGGACCAACGATTATGAGTTCGACACCGTGTTTGCCCGCCAGGTCGAAGCTTATGGGGAAACCGGCGGGGTGTTGCTGGGGATCAGCACCTCGGGCAACTCGGCCAATGTTGTCCTGGCGATGCGCCGGGCGCGGGAATTGGGTCTGACAACCATTGGCCTGACCGGGGACGGTGGGGGGGATCTGGCGGCGGTCAGTGATGTGTTGATTGATGTTCCGTCGCGCTCCACCCCGGAAATCCAACAGGCGCATTTGTGCATTTACCACTACATGTGTGTGGAAATCGAAAAACGCTGTACCGCTTAGGCGGGTATTGAATTACCATAAAGCCCTCATCATGTGTAGATGTGGTGGTGTTGATCGCCCTTGGGGTGATGAAAAGCATGCGCCGACAATATGGGTCAGCTTAGGGAGGATATCCAGGATGAAAACGATTTTAAAACTGGGCACCGTATTCGGTGCCGTGACGCTTTTATCGGCCTGCGCCGGTAATTATGACGTATCGGGCGTATCGATGATGGCGAACAAAGGCGATGCGTTCGCCACGGCATTGCAAAAACGCTATATCGAACGGGCCGAATTCGAGGTCAATGAAGGCGATTGGATATCGGTGAGCTTTTTCAATGGCCGCGCCAAAATGGCGGCCATGGGGGACGTTCCGGCTCCGCAAATGGTTGCGGATCGGAGACTGAAAGTGGATGGCGATGCCATTTCTTTGGCATCCACATCCCTGTCGTCGGCATTGTTGACCCGGGCACCCCAAGATGCCCCGGATGCATGTGCGCGGGCGCAAACCTGGTTGGAACATTGGATGGAGCAGGCCGAAGAAGGCCACCAGCCCGATGATATCGCGACGGCCCGCAGTGGTTTTGAAAAAGCCATGCCCGATTGCACCGCCCAGGTGGCAAGCTCCATGCCGGTGAAAAAAGCCATGCCGATGATGGAAGTGGTCTCCGTGCCGGATCCGGTGGTGGTGTATTTTACCTTCGATAGCTTTGATCTGAGCAGCGCCAATATGGACTTGATCAGGCGCGCGGCCAAAGAGGCCATGGCGGCCAGGGTTAAACGGGTGGTGTTGATCGGGCATGCCGACCGGTCCGGGTCAAAGACCTATAACGAAGGCTTGTCGCGGGCCCGGGTGATCGCGGTCGGCAACGCGTTGATGCAGGCCGGGGTTGCCCGCAAAATGGTCAAGAAATCATTTGCCGGGGAAACCAGCCCCCAGGTCGGGACCAAAGACGGGGTACGCGAACGCATGAACCGCCGGGTGGAAATGGTCTTTGAACGGTGAGCAAAGGCGCATGACGCATTGAGGGGGAGGGCTTCGGCCCTCCTCAGACTGTTGACAAAGTCCTCGCCATTGGCGGGGACTTTTGATTCAATAGGTGATGTTGAAAAAACCCACTGCGCAACAGACCGAACTTGAGATGGTTACTCTCGAGAGTTTGGTTCCGCCCGA